>Ga0210099_1000003_pt1 | contig 247596 bp, 196 predicted proteins | sample Joice_ThreeSqA_D_4_FD_184872 | JGI IMG/M metagenome (GOLD analysis project Ga0210099, IMG submission 184872) | Wetland microbial communities from San Francisco Bay, California, USA, that impact long-term carbon sequestration - Joice_ThreeSqA_D2... | ecosystem: Environmental > Aquatic > Marine...
GATGCCGGTACATCGGCTACACACTCGACATTAACCGGTGCAGGGTTGCTGGCCGTTGGTGGAGTGATATCATTAATCGTGATCGTCTGGGTAACATTGGCCGGGTTACCGGCAGCATCTGTATAGGTCCATGTGCGGGTAATTGTCTCAGGACAACTTAATCCATCGCTGGAATCAGATCCAGCTACAACACCAGCACCATCACAGTTGTCCGTCCAGGCTAAGTTAACCATCGTAGGTACATCACCTATACATTCCACAGTAACATCGACAGGTGGGACTGCGAAAACGGGTGAAGTGACATCATCAATGATTACATTCTGCTGCTGTGTGCTAGTATTCCCGTTTCCGTCATCATAGGTCCAGGTCACAACAGTCGTGCCCTGCAAGGTGATCGGTAGACTTGCATCGTGCGAAACGGTAACCACACCACCACAGTTATCCGTAGCGGTCGGGGGTACCAAAGCGGCTATGCTGCACTCACCGGTAACATCCGGGAGTGGATCCACATCAGGGACAGGTGGTGTAACATCCTCGATAGTTACAAGTATACTCTGAGCTGAAGTAGTATTACAGTCCCCTTCAAAACGCACATAATAAGTGGTTGATACTCCCGGTACAGCAACAGTAAGATTATTCCCACTTCCTACACTTGTAGTAAAACCGGCATCCGAGTACCACTGTGCTGTAGCTCCGGTTCCCAGGGTACCTCCTGAATAAGAAAGAACTATATCTCCATCATTCGCGCAGATGTTATTTCGATCAGAACTGGCTGAGGTTGGAGCCACACTTAGGGTACCAATGGTCACTGCGGCAACACTCGAATATGATTGAGGACAAGTTCCAGCTTGGACTAGTGCCCTAAACCATGTATCTGAGACAACTGGACCATAGGTAAGGGTATCATAAACATGATTAATATTGGTCCAGGGACCGGTACCACTAACAGTAGAGTACTCATACCGGATTACATTACCCCCGTAACCTGTCAACGACAGAAGTGTGTTTTCACCTACACAAACAGGCGTCGCGGAAAGTGTACCTCCTGGAGTAGTGTTGGAAATTGTTAAGGTTACTGCAGTTGCCGGGCTCTCACATCCATTTGTTGTTTGCGTCACATAATATGGATATGCGCCAACGGTTGTCTGACCTGTGGCAAATGGGCTTCCAAATCCTACATTAGTCGTTAATCCCGCATCAGAATACCAATTCAGATTTGTTCCTGTAGCGGTAAGATCAAGTATATTGCTAACACAACAAGCAACATCAGATGCAACAGGGGCAGAAGGGGCTGGTGTAACAATAAATACTTTGGTAGCACTTGCTCCAGTACACGCACCGGCACTATATGTATAGGTCAGGGTATGTGTACCAACTCCAGCAACAGATGGATTGAAATTTGTGCCAGATACTCCTGGTCCACTGTATACGCCTCCTGCCGGATAACCATCTTCCAATGTATACGACGTTATACAGACACCTATTGAAATAGTATCAGTTGTCATTCGCTCACTGCCAAATGAACCAAAGCCAGATGGATCAGATTGATTGGAATACTCTGTAGCAATCCAACCAGGAGAAATAGGTGATAACGAGTATCGGGCTTCATCTAACCAACCATTGAAATATTCCCCATTATTGTATCTGCCTAAATTCCCCTCTACGGGTATTAATACCTGAGGTGCGTTTGTTGAATTGCCCACCTCCACCCCATCTATATATAGACGGTGTCTTGTGCCATCAAACGTATATACATAATAATGCCAGGTTCCAACTGAGGGTGCAAATCCAGAGTTGGCCAGGATGGCACCTCCCCAATTCCAAGCTACAGCTACTCCACCTCTGAATCCTATCTGAACGGCTGATCCCGGATTCTGAATGGAGAAAAAGTTCCTGCTATCTCCTGGAGCAGATGCGTATCGGGCCCATATAGACAGAGCCTGGTTTTCATCATTGGCGGTCATTCCAGTCAATGGATAAAACTGGATATATGAATCGCTGCCATTAAAACTCTTTCCTCCTGCAATTGCTCCAGCAATATCAGACGTATTTGATTCTGCACCATCATTTCCGGTGATAGTGGCATCTAACTCATCAATAGTTAAATGCCACACTCCTTTGTAACTACTTATCCATACATAGGTGGATGAGGGATCGGAAGAAATAACCGCATTCCCATATAGCATATTGATCGTAGTAGTAGATGAACTGGATAATAAAGGAATTCTAACCCAGGCATTAAACACCCCGGTAACTGGATCATAAGACTCAATCTGATGGTCCAGTTGGCTATAATTCTCATCAGTAAAAATAATATCATAGCCATTGATATCTTCTACATGGCCTCCGTTGCTAACTGATCTTAGATTATCCGAAGTGGGAGCAGAGTTAACCTGAACCAATACTGGAAAGTCCGTTAAGTCCTCAGAGCCTGAAGCAGCATCAAGTGTTAGGGATGTGGCATATTTGTATCCAAAAGTAGGCGGTGACTCAACTTCAATGGTCTGGTCAATATCGCCTGTACAGCCATTAATATCCGTATAAGTATATGTAATCGTATGAATACCAACGCCTGCAACTGATGGATCAAATTCTGGTGATGTTGTTATACCTGTTCCACTATAAGTTCCACCTGAGGGAGAAGCCTCAGTTAAATCAAATGCAGCATCATTCTCACATACATTTGCTATTGGACCAAATGTCAAGACCGGTAATCCCGCACATAGATCAACCGTACAACTGATGGTTGCAGTCCAACCTCGCTGAGTATTGGTGTTATTAGAATGAAAATAAAAGGTCAGACATGTCCCTGAAGAAGTATAAGTACCTGCTCCGGCCCCAAGGTTATCATTAAGAGTGGTAATTAATGGACTCCCCGTTGAATTCCCATCATATATATATAAGTAATCATTATTGGGGCGAATCCTGAAATCAGTGAATTCTACAACCAAACTGCCACCATTGGATGAACATAACGTGATTGTTTCATCTTCATTATTTGAATATTCACCAGAAGCCCCCCCGCTATCATAGAAAGTCCCGGAACAGGTGGTAACTGTTCCCCCGTCACTAATCAGGATGTAGCCGCTTACAGAGATATCGTCGAAAGTAATACCATCGTTCGCGGTTACTGATGTCGACGCATAATTATCTTCTTGTCCAAATCTGATGTAAATGGTATTTGTAATGGTTTGACCTGCCCCGGTAAGTTGCCCGGAAATATCAACCCCTGTAATATCGTTCCATTCGCCATCGCCTGTAACATCGGGTTGTAAATCATATATCTCAATCCAAGTATCGGTGGCTTCGGCCCTTGCCCAAACCCTGTCGGTTGAATGATCCTCATCTCCATGATCCATATACGAAAACGACAGATCGAAATGTGAGAAAGAGGAGTAAGCGCTAACATCAATTGTGGCAATAAGGTAGTTTACCGAATATGTATTGTTTGGATTGGCATCAAGGGTGGCGGCCCTGTTGCCTGAGCGATAGTAGCCTGCCCCGGCTGCCATACGAAGCCGGCCATTGTTGGTTTTACTATACTCCCACTGATTGGATAAACCTGGAATGGTAGCTTGATTACTCGTATAAGTATCGCTCCCGGCTTCTTCAAAACCTTCACTCCATATTACAGTTTGCGCACTTACCAAACCATAAAAACCCGAAAACAATATTGTTGCGAATAGAAATAGTACCCTGCGATATGAGGAATACTGCTTTGAGATCACACTGAACAAAAACTCAGGCAGGATCACTTTAAAATACCTGGAGTATGCAAAATGAATATACCTTACCAAGAGCAGATCTTTGCACAAGGGAATTAGCTTTCCCAGTTTACGATATCGAGTTACGCTATGTCGTCGGACTATTCTCAAAACAAATCATCGTCCCCATTCAAATCAACCAGGGGGTCTGTCTAAATTGTATTATACTAAATTGAGTCTGTAAACAGGGATTTGGTTGCTTTGAACCAACTAGATTAAAACTAAGCCATTAAGTTGCAATAAACCCATGTTCCAGATCTCAGTATCCATCAAAGTATCATACCTTCATTAATTCATTATAGTAAATTCTGAACATGGCATATTTTCCATCATAAAATTAGCACATTCTCTTACGGTTACGCATGTGCAGCAATTCAGGTTATTAACATTAGTTACAATTGCCGGGAGTTTTGATGAAATGCCTGTTCTGTCCTATAAACACACTTTTCTAAACAATAAATACTCCCGTTAAAACTCATTTGGGGGGGTATACGAAAAAAAAGCCGCAACGTTGCAACATTGCGGCCTTTTTAAGAAGACATTTAAGAAGTCTCTATAATGCCTTGATTTCGTTCACCAGTTTCTGAAGGGATTCTTTTGCACTTCCAAAGAACATCCGGGTATTATCGGCATAGAAAAGGTAGTTTTCAATTGCTGCATAACCTTTGCCCATTCCCCGCTTCATTACAATCACATTCTTGGCTTCTTGAACCTTGATAATAGGCATCCCGTAAATGGGGCTTGATGGATCATCAAGAGCAGCCGGGTTCACCACATCGTTGGCCCCGATCACTACCGCCACATCGGTCTTGGGCATCTCCGGATTGATTTGATCCATTTCAACCAGTTTCTCATAGGGTACATCAGCCTCTGCCAGCAATACGTTCATATGTCCGGGCATCCTTCCGGCTACCGGGTGGATGGCATATTTTACCTCCACTCCATTGGCTTCCAGCAGCTCGTCGAGCTCGCTGCATACATGTTGGGCCTGGGCTACAGCAAGCCCATAACCCGGAACAATTACTACCTTACTGCTGTAATTCAGCAAAACGGCCAGATCGGTGACGGAAATCTCCTTGACGATTCCTTTTTCGCGGTCTATGCCAGCTCCACCTCCGCCAAAAGCACCGACAATTACATTGATCAGTGAGCGGTTCATGGCTTTACACATCAACAGTGTCAGGATCGTTCCTGCTGCTCCTACAAAAATCCCACCGAGGATCATCGCCTCGTTCTTGTAGATAAATCCGCCCATGGCGGCTGCGATCCCGGTTAAACTGTTCAGCAGGGAAATCACTACCGGCATATCGGCTCCTCCGATGGGCATTACAAAACTCACCCCGTATATAAGGGAAACAGCCAGCAGAATATAAACAAGGATCTGTTTTACGTCAACCGGGGCGCCTCCAAACAGGACATAAAGGAGGAGGCCGACAACAACCGCCAGGATCAGCAGGTTGATATAGGTCATCCATTTGCTGAAAATATCCTTGATGTTCCCGTTCAGTTTTGCGTAAGCGATCATACTTCCGCTGAAAGCGATGCTACCGATAACCAAACCAAGCAGTGTCACCAGGGTTGACTGGTTTTCCGGATTTGAATATTCGATGAGCGCCACAAGAGCGGATGCAGCTCCTCCGGTGGCATTGAAAAAGGAAACCAGCTGGGGCATTGCAGTCATTTTAATCCTTCGGGCAACCACTGCGCCAAACACACCTCCCACTGCAATGGCCGCCAGGATAATACCCAGGTTGGTTAATTTGATCCCCTCACCATCTGCATTGCGGTGAAGTATCATGGTGGCAATCATGGCCATGAGCATACCGGCAGCTGCCCACAGGTTACCCCGCCGGGCCGAATCAGGACTGCTCAGGAGTTTCAGACCCACCACAAAAAAGAGGGCCGAAACCAGGTAAATAAACTCAAGTATTATATCTCCGTTTGTAATATTCAGTGTATTCATGTTACAGACCTATTTTTTCTTCTTTTTAAACATTTCAAGCATGCGGTCGGTAACCACAAATCCTCCAATCACATTCAGAGTCGCAAAGATTAAGGCAAAAATACCCAGTATCAGGTTAAGCAGGTTGGATCCATCACTCAGGTTAGTGAGGTCCGCATGACCCACAAGGATGATCCCGCCTATGATGATCACTCCACTGATGGCATTGGCACCCGACATCAACGGTGTGTGCAATACCGACGGCACATTGGAAATTACTTCAAGGCCCAGGAAAATAGTCAGGGCGATGATAAAAATGGCATCTTTATTGGTATAGAAAAAATGTAATACGCTTTCCATAACTCTATTTTAGTAGTTTGTTATTTTAGTCGTTCGTTAACAATTGCACCGTTGCGGGTAATACAGGTTTCCTGGACAATTACATCGTCCACATCCAGATTTATTTTTCCATCCTCACCGATCATGAGATTCAGGAAATTCAGGAAGTTGTTCCCCAGCATCTTACTTGCATCAGAGGGGGTAGTAGAGGCCAGGTTAGAGTTCCCGATGATAGAAACGCCTTCGGTTCTCACCGTCTCATTATTTTTTGTAAGCTCACAGTTGCCACCTGTAGATGCGGCCAGGTCAACAATCACAGAACCATGCTTCATAGAGGACACAGTCTCCTTTGTGATCAACCTGGGAGCCTCCTTTCCAGGGATCTGTGCAGTGGTGATCACCACATCAGCCTTGATAGCGTGCTGCTGGATCAGTTCGGCCTGCTTCTTCTTGTACTCCTCTGATTGTTCCACTGCATATCCTCCTGCAGCAGCCTCATCTTTGGCACCTTCCACCTCCACGAATTTCCCTCCAAGGCTCTTGACTTCTTCTTTTACTGCCGCTCTTACATCAAACACCTCCACAATAGCACCCAGTTTTCGCGCGGTAGCCAGAGCCTGCAGACCTGCCACACCGGCTCCCAGGATCAGTACCCTTGAAGGTTTGATTGTCCCGGAGGCAGACATAAACATGGGGAAGAATTTGGGCAGTGCTCCCGCTGCAAGCAAAACAGCTTTATAACCGGCTACAGTGGCCATCGATGAAAGCACATCAACGGATTGTGCGCGTGTGGTCCTTGGGATCATATCCAGACTGTAAGAGGTTACTCCATCTTTGGCCAGTTTATCAATTAATGGCTTATTGATAAGCGGGCTCAGGATCGAGATAAGGACTTTACCTTTGGGAATGGCCTCAGTCAATGGATGAATGCTGAAAATAATATCAGCATTCTTAAGAACTTCGGCTCGACTGTGGATGGTAGCTCCGGCTTCGGTATAGCTCTTATCGGAAGAAAAAGCGGAATCACCTGCTCCTTTTTCCACCTGGACCGAGAACTCCTTTTTTACAAGGCTGGCAACGTGTTCGGGTAAAAATACAACCCTGTTTTCGCCGTTGCCTTCCTTCAGTACTCCAATTGTCATTTACTCAATTTTTATTTCGTTAAATAATTGTTAACTCCTCAACAAAGGACCTATCACTATGTTCAAAATACTCCTGCTCAATCACTTTATTCATTCTCATTTTATTTAAGGGAGTCTTTGGGACCACAATATTACATGAAAAAAAGATTATTTTCGGTACCGAATGCCATCTACATGTTATAAAGAATAAAAAAATATATATCAGAACAGGTTCTCTTTTTAATACTTTTACTTTTAAGTAGAGAATGATTGTCAGTGAAATAAGATAACAAAAAAAGGGAACAACAATTTTATCGCCAGGTTGTTAGTATTATAATTTGTACGGGTGGCATATATGGATGACCTTACTTTTTTACAAAGCCTCAATACAGAGGCAATTGAAGAACTCTATCAGAAATACAGGACGGACCCTGAATCAGTAGATTCAAGCTGGCACCACTTTTTCCAGGGTTTCGACCTGGCCAGAAAAGATTACAGTCACCCCGAATCTGAAGCCCTTACATTTGACGAAGAATTTAAGGTTCTGAACCTGATCAATGGTTACCGAAAGCGGGGACACCTGTTCACTCAGACAAACCCGGTACGTACCCGAAGAAAATACTTCCCGACCCTCGATATTGAAAATTACGGGCTTTCTGAAAACAACCTGGATACAGCCTATTATGCCGGAAGGGAAATTGGTTGTGGAAAATCCACGCTGCGGGATATTGTCGATTATCTTAAGAAAACCTATTGCGGACATATCGGGTCCGAGTTTATGTTCATCCGGAATCCTGAAAAAATTGACTGGCTCACGGAACACATTGAGAAGGAGCATAACCGGACTGTATTTACGAGCGAAGAGAAGAAGAAGATCTATCACTATTTAATAGAGGCAGTTGGTTTTGAAAAATTCATTCATAATAAATTTGTTGGTCAGAAAAGGTTCTCCCTGGAAGGGGCTGAGATCCTTATACCTGCCTTAAACGACCTGGTTGAAAAGGGTGCCAACCTGGGTGTGAAAGAGTTTAATATTGGTATGGCACACAGGGGAAGGCTCAATGTGCTTGCCAATGTCCTGAGGAAACCGGCTCAGAACATCTTTAAAGAGTTTGAAGGTGAATCGTATGAAGAAAGGATCAGCCTCGGTGATGTGAAATATCACCTGGGGTACAGCAATACCGTAAAGACAGTCGATGGCCATGATGTAATATTGAACATGGTCCCCAATCCGTCTCATCTTGAGTCATCAGCTCCGGTTATTGAAGGAGTGTCGAGGGAAAGGATCGATCATATTTACGATGGAAACAACAACAATGTGGTTCCCATTATTATTCATGGTGATGCCGCAATAGCTGGCCAGGGTGTGGTTTATGAAGTAGTTCAGATGTCTGAACTTGAGGGATATCAGACCGGTGGAACCATTCACCTGGTGATCAATAACCAGATTGGTTTCACAACCAACTATCTGGATGCCCGCTCCAGTACTTATTGCACCGATGTGGGTAAAGTAATCAAGTCCCCCATCTGGCATGTCAATGGTGATGATGTGGAGGGCCTTGTCCATGTGATCCGCATGGCCATTGAATACCGGCAGATCTTCCACACAGATGTGTTCATCGATATACTGGCTTACCGCAAATATGGCCATAACGAGGGGGACGAACCCCGGTTTACACAACCCACCCTGTATAAAGCGATCGCCAGTCATCCCAATCCAAGGGATATTTATAGCAAAGAACTTGTTCAGGATGGCTTTTTGAAAAACAGTGATATTAGTCGTTCTGAAACAGAATATGACAATAAGCTGGATCGTCAGCTTGAAGCCTCAAGAAAAGAGAAGAAGGTGACTATTCAGCAGTTTATGGAAGCACAATGGCGGGAGATGGACTATGCTTCCATTGAGGAATTTGAAAAATCGCTTGAGACAGGAGTACCGCGCAAAACACTGAACCAGATCGCAAGCAAGTTAAATCACCTCCCGGATGACCTCCTGTTTTTTAAGAAAACGATCAAACTTGTTGAAGATCGAACAAGTATGGTCGCCGAAAACAGGCTGGACTGGGCAATGGGTGAGCTGCTGGCATATGGTTCCCTGCTTCTTGAAAACTACGCGGTCAGGATCAGTGGTCAGGATTCAATCCGGGGAACATTCTCTCACCGGCATGCAGGTATGGTGATGGATGACAGCACTGATATATATTTCCCATTGAAGTATATCGATAATGAGCAAGCCCCGTTCCAGATCTTCAACTCTCCTTTGAATGAATATGGTGTACTCGGTTTTGAGTACGGATATGCCATGTCCTATCCAAAAAACCTGGTCATCTGGGAAGCACAATTCGGCGATTTTGTCAATGTAGCCCAGGTTATTCTGGACCAGTATATTTCGAGTGCTGAAGAGAAGTGGGGTGTCATGAATGGCCTGGTACTCTATCTCCCTCATGGATTCGAAGGACAGGGTCCCGAGCACTCAAGTGCCCGTATTGAGAGATTCCTCAGCCTGGCTGCGGGATGCAACATGCATATCATCAATCCTACCACACCTGCCAACCTGTTCCATGCATTGCGTAATCATATGCATAAGAAATCAAGGGTCCCCCTTGTCATCTTCACACCAAAAAGCCTGCTGCGCCATCCCCAGTGTATCTCCACGATGGATGACCTGGAAAAAGGCAGGTTTATACCTGTTTATGATGATAACGATAATGATACGGAAGAGGTGCGCAGGGTGGTACTCAGTAGCGGTAAGATCTATTATGACCTGCTGGCCAGGAAACAGAAGCTGGGAGCCAGGGACATTGCATTGATCAGGCTTGATCAGATCTTTCCATTTCCAGGAAAGGAGATCAAACGGATACTGTCAAAATACCATAACAATATGCTCACCTTATGGGTCCAGGAAGAGCCAGAAAATATGGGGGCCTGGTATTACATCCGCAATTCCCTTAAAAAAATTGAAGTAATACCGGTAACCCGGCAGCCGTCCGGAAGTCCCGCCACAGGTCTTTTCAAGCTTCATGAGATCAGTCAGAAGGAGATTATTGATAAAGTATTCCGTGAATGTACATGTGAACTCTTAAATGTATACTGTGGCCTACAGTGTGTGATAGGGAGCTCACGGACTGAAATACTGAACCAACATTACTATTTCGAAAAAGAGAAATCCAAAATAAAGTGACATGGCCCTCGAGATAAAAATACCGAGTCCCGGTGAATCCATTTCAGAAGTTGAACTTGCATCCTGGTTTGTGGAAGATGGAGCACTTGTTACAAAAAACCAGGAGATTGGTGAAATTGAATCGGAAAAGGCTACCCTTCCGCTGATTGCCACGGAGCCGGGTCAAATTAAAATTCTGGTTAAGGAGGGAGAGACTATTAAGGTGGGTACCGTTGTTGCCTCCATTGACACCAGTGTAGAAGTTCCTGATACTCCGCAGGAGGCCCCTGATCAGCCGGCTAAGGATGTCGTGGAAAAGGAAGAGACCAGAGCTGTCGATCAGAAAGCTACACCTGAACCGAAGAGCACTAAAGCTCCTGCGGAACATAAGAATATTAAAGTCACACCGGTGGCAAAACAGATGATGGAACAGGAGGGCCTGTCAATGGATGATATCCTCACTGGTCTGAGAAAAATAAATGCGGGAGATGTGCAGAAAGTATTGGGGCTTAGCTCCAGTTTTAAGATCCCTGAACAGCCAATGACAGTTACCAGGGAGGAGGAGCGCAGGAAAGTGAGCCAGCTCAGAAAGAAAATTTCCGAAAGGCTGGTGGCGGTGAAGAATCAAACTGCCATGCTCACCACCTTTAATGAAGCGGATATGAGCGCCATAATGGCCATTAGAAAAGAATACCAGGAACAATTCATAAGGCAACACGGTTTGAAACTGGGCTTCATGTCTTTTTTTACAAAGGCTGTCACCCTAGCTTTGCGGCAATTCCCGACAGTAAATTCCTTCCTTGATGGAGAAGAGGTAGTTACACCAGGTTATTGTGATATCGGTATTGCCGTGCAAACAGAAAAAGGATTAATGGTACCGGTGATAAGGAATGCAGAGGCTATGAGCCTGGCTGAGCTGGAAAGTAATATTGCGGATATGGCCGCACGTGCCCGCAAGGCACGACTCAGCATTGAAGAGATGAGCGGTGGCACTTTTACCATTTCCAATGGTGGGATCTACGGCTCTATGCTTTCTACCCCTATCCTTAATCCGCCTCAATCAGGGATCCTGGGCATGCACAATATCCTGGAAAGACCGGTTGCCATCAATGGAAAAGTAGAAATCAGGCCGATGATGTTTATTGCACTGAGCTATGATCACCGTGTGATCGATGGCAAAGACTCGGTTAGTTTCCTGAAGATGATAAAAGAGTTACTTGAAGAACCGGCTCGTATGATCTTCGGCCACAAATCCCCCGAACAGTTCCTTCTTGAAGTTTAGAGATAGCTAATAGTAGTCGATTTCACGGGTGATAGCCATTTCGGGCTTGATCTTCTCATCTCCGTTGTAGACCAGGCGAAGCGTCCAGTTCCCTTTCGTATCAAATTCGCTGTATTCGTAGAGTTGCCTGGCTGAATGTAATCCGCCTGGATCCTCCTGATAAATCTCTAACAGCAGGTTTTTATCATAAAAATGATGAATAGTTAACTCCTGGTTATTAACCAGCTGAACCTGCCTGTCTATCCTGCCTTTTGAATCGTAGTAGGTAGAACCAGAATAACGAAGCTGGTCATTCTGCCATACTTCGAAGTCAACCTGTTTATCTGAAACCCTTTCCATCTTCGTCAGGGTATTAAGCACCATCTTAGAGTGTTTTGGAGTCATATACATCCTTGTATAAAAAGCCTCTTCCACAACATCACCATCGTCACGGGTCGCTGTTGACAGGGTGGTTGTATCTCCTTCGGTACTCATACTATAGGCCTGTTTGTACAACCCTTTGTTAGTATACTCCATTACGCGATAGCCCTCGATACAATTCTTACCTGCCACCCAATGCTGGTTCTCATAGGTGGGATCGCACTGGAACTCCCTGGTTTCTTTTACCTTGCCTTTTAATCCATTACGATCAAGATCATTTACTCCTCCCGAACAGGATACAAGCAAGGCCAAAACTAACATAATGGGTAAAACTGAAACGAGCTTCATAGCGGCTAGGTTAAGTTTAAGCAGCTAAATGTACTAGTTCCCATTCACAATCACAAGAGAAGCCGTTATTGGTTATTGATATATCCCAGAACCTGTGTCACGCTCTCCCGCTGCTCTTCCGTAGACGCCAGGTTTTCAGCTTTTAGAAAAGCATCCTTTGCCTTTTCTTTGTCCTTCATGAAAAAAAGTACCGTTCCCTGGTAAAAATAGTAATCAAAATCCTCCTCCAGCAGAATACAGGCAGAGAGCCACTCAGACTCTTTTTTCAGAAGCTCCGGGGTCCTGTATTGCTGATCCATATTGGTGATTTGTGAAGCAGCCCCGAAAAGCCAGCGGTGATCACCTTTTCGGTCCGTTTCAAACCTGTTATCTATATATGTAATCAGTTCATCTATTTTGTCTGTATAGTAATAGAACTGGATGAACGGAAGTGACCTCAGATCCCAGGAACTGGTCTCATTCTCAACGAGGGGAGTTAATTCGTTAGCTATTTTACTGATCATGTCTATTCGTTCTTCCTCCACAGCCTTAACAAGGGAATTGTTATAGATCTTCTCCATGGCAAGCATATAATCCTCTTTCAATACCTGCTTTAACCGTTCCCTGTCCGCGGAGAACCTATCCCACCATTCATCATCCAGATCTGTATAAAATGCCACAACCCTGATATCACTGTCCGAAAGTTTACCCTTCTGATCCATTGTTTTCTCCACATACTCAGATGTGAGCTCTTCTGCTTTCTCCTGATTGCCCATCTCCCTGACAACTGTGATATAGTCTGCAAATTCTTCTTCTCCAATTGTACCATTGTTGTACCTGGCCCTGAGAATTTTCAATTTGCCGTAACCCTCATTGACGGATTTCAGGGAGGTCACAAGATCTGTGGCCGCTGTATACCCCACAATTTTACTGATCCGTTCGCCATCATCACTGAAAATAAACATGGTAGGATAACCCTCCAGCTGTTGTTCTGAGACAAATATCCTGCCGTAGTCCGTTTCTCCATCCATCCGGACATTCACGTAATGAGTATTCATATAAGCAGCCACATAGGGATCCGAATAGACTTCGCTGTCCATCATTTTGCATGGTCCGCACCATGTGGCATAAACATCCACGTAAAGCATCAACATCTGGTCCGATGCTTTCTTCTGTGCAGCTTTCATCTGTTCCAGGTTTTCCACCTCAATGAATTCGACCTGGCCCATTAATGCCAGAGGCATGAGGCTTAACAGGAAAAAAAAGATGTTTGTTTTGAATCTCATAAGCGCAATGGGTATTAAACTATAACGAATTACAGACCTTTTTGTTATGGAATCAGTTCAGAACACCGCATTCCTTCAGGAGCCCCAGGTAGATCTTCGCTTCATCTTCCCAGCATAATTCAAGGGCTGCCGTTCGTAGAGCCTCTCTCCATGCTCCACGTGACCTCTCCATCAGCATATATCTGATAATGCCTGCTAACTTCTCCGGATCTTTTTCTGCTGTTGCAATTCCGATTCCGTATGATTCCACAATCCGACTCATCTCCGGCAGCTTCGAACAGAGTACAGGTATCTGGCTCTGAATATAGTCAAACAGTTTATTGGGCAATGCATAGCGGTAGTTCAATCCCATATCCTCCTCCAGGGATATCCCCAGATCAGCCGATCCGGTAACCGGTTTAAGTTCTTCAGGCATCATCCTTCCCAGGAATTCAACACGGTCACCCAGATTCTCCTGAGCTGCCATATTCTTCAGTTTCTCCTCGATGTCTCCCCTGCCCACTATTAAAAACCTTGTATTCTCAAGGTATTGCATACATTTGATCATTAGCTCCAGGCCCCTTCCCACATTCAGTGCGCCCTGGTAAATGATGGTGTGACTCCGGGAGCGATCCTTCTCCACGAGAGGTGATACAATCCTCTCAGGCACATTTCTAACCACCCTGAACCGGGTACCATAGAGTTTGTTGTAGATGGTAGCAATAGAATAATTCACCGTAACTGTGTATTTAAGTTTAGGCAGTATCCGACCTTCAATCCATTTCCACACAGACTGCACAAACGGCCTGTGGATCAATTCAGGAACCTGTGTAAATAGCTCGTGGCTATCATAAATCATTGGAACCCTCCTGATCCTGCTCACAAGGAAATTGGCAGACAGTGTATCCAGGTCATTTGAAATCAACAGGGAGGGTTTTTTGACAAACAGCAGTGTTGTCGTTAACCTTAAGTTGAAGAATACATAAAAAAGGGGGCCACCTTTAAAAAGCATCCGGTACCGCCTGACTTTATAGGTAATATTCACTGTTCCAGGGCTTTCTTTAAGCCTGCGGCCTATACAATGAACATCAAATCCCAGTTCAGACAGAAGCCTGGCTATCCTTCCGACACGTTGATCTGTAACCAGGTCATTTATTGCAGATATGTATACACTTTTCAAGATTGACAAAGAATATAAAGATAAAAAAACAGCGCTGGCATAGGACCAAATCATTGCTATATTTACAATAATGACTGATGTATACAATAATCATTCACTGAAGGATCTGAACAGTTTTGGTTTAGATTCGCATGCTGCCCTATTTGCCAGGCCCGGAGATCTTGAAAGCCTTATCTCTCTTTTTGAGCGAGACTCCAATCACCAAATGCCCTTGCTGGTTATAGGAGAAGGAAGCAATATCCTCTTCATGAATCATTTTGATGGGTTGGTCATACAACCGGGTATGAAAGGGATCGAAGTGACAGAGGAAGATGGTGAGGAGTTGATCGTAAAGGTGGGTGCTTCAGAGAACTGGGACCACTGGGTTCAGTATGCCACAGACGAGGGATGGTTCGGACTGGAAAACCTGAGCCTGATCCCTGGTTCGGTCGGATCTGCTCCCATTCAGAATATTGGGGCATATGGAGTGGAACTCAGGGACAGATTTGAATGGCTTGAAGCCTGGGACACTCAGTTGAAACTGCAGGTCCGACTGGAGAAGAATGACTGCAAATTCAGATACAGAAGCAGCATCTTTAAAGAAGAATCAAAAGGAAGATTCATTATCACGCACGTGGCCTTCAGGTTAAGCAGAAAGCCTCAACTCCAACTGGATTATGGAATTGTGAAAGACCGGTTTATAGAAGCAAACGGATCCACTCCTGCAGATCTGAGAAAAGTTATAACAGACATTCGCAAGTCTAAATTACCGGACCCGTCCCAGTATGGAAATGCAGGCAGTTTCTTTAAGAATCCACTGGTTGACCGGCCCATCTTCAAATGTATAAGGGTTGAATTCCCGGATGTACCACATTACCCTGAAGAGGCCAACCAGGTTAAGATCCCGGCTGCATGGCTGATTGAGAAATCGGGTTGGAAAGCCAGGCGGATTGGAAATGTGGGCACCTGGCCAACACAACCCCTTGTGATTGTCAACTATGGCGGAGCTACCGGACAGGAGATATTCGATTTCTCTGAAAATATTGTCAGGGATGTGGACCAGATGTTTGGAATAACATTCGAAAGGGAGGTCAACGTTATCTGATCCCGCAAGTTTTTACCCGAATTACTTACTTGTATATCCTCCTGCTGTTCAGAGCCCTCTGATATGCTCTGGCATTCTGCATGTGTTGCGAATAGGTTCGGGCAAAGGTATGATACCCGCTGAAGTCTGATTTGGCACAAAAATACAGATACTTGTTCTTTTCATAATCAAGCACTCCATCAATGGCACAGACCGAAGGAATGGTGATAGGACCCGGGGGGAGCCCTTTGAACTTATAAGTATTGTAGGGTGAATCGATCTGTTTATCCTCATTCAGAATACGCTGTCTGGAAAAATCACCCAGTGCGAATTTTAATGTGGGATCAGCCTGAAGAGGAATGCCCTGTGCCAATCGGTTTATATAAACACCTGCTACACGGCTGTTCTCATCGTCAAACAGCGTCTCCTCATCCACAATGGAGGCCAGGGTTACTACTTCTGCCCTTGTCATCTCCATCTTCTCTGCTTTCCGGTCCCTCTCACCTTCCCAGAATTTTTCATACTCCCGGTGCATCCTGTCTGTAAATTCTGCTGGTGTGGTTGTCCAGAAAAACTCATAGGTTTCAGGAATAAACATCGAAGTAAATGTGGCTGCATCAAATCCATATTTTGCAGGGAGTCCCTTGTCAGAAAGGTATCTGGCCAATGTTACGGAATCTGTCTCAAGGTACTGTGACACTTTTCCAGCCAGATAGTCCAGCGACCGCATGTTATTAAAAACGACCATGACCGGATCCTGGTTACCTGAACGTAACATATTTATCAGTTCATTGTTACTGATGCCGTTACTGATCTTGTATCTGCCGGGTTTCACATTCTGGTCGTAACCCTTTTTAGCAGCCACCCACAAAAAAGACTTCTGGTTTACGAGAATTCCCTTATCCACCAAACCGTTTCTAACATCGTCAAATCCGGAACCCGTTGGAATATAGAAGATCTCCTGGTCAGAATCGATCGAAACATTGGATACAAAAACCCTGGAGTAGAGTTTAAATACAACCAGTACCATAACCACCAGTCCTAGAAACACTACAAGTATGGAGATCCTTACTGCTTTACTGAATCTCCGGGTCCGTCGTCTATCATAATAAGCCATAAATACTCGGTTTCATCATATGCAAATGTAACAGAATTCAATAACTGGTGCCATTTTTGCCTTCTGGATGGTGTAAAACAATAATCCGGACGACTCCTGATAGGCTCTATATCAACAGTACTGTTCAAAAAGAAAACCGCCCCGGTTTCCCGAAACGGTTTTCTTCTGTCACTTAACTGAAGAACGCCTGTCAGCGTCCTAATATTGTGTCGAAAGGATATTAATTGAGCGCTGCCAGCGCATCCTTCAGCCGCTGCATGGCTTTCTCCAGATTCTCATCCGAGTTGGCATAGCTGATGCGAACACATCCGTCTGCACCAAATGCAGATCCCGGAACCGTTGCAATATGTCCGACCTCAAGCAGGTATATACAGAGATCCATATCGTTCTCAATCTTCCTTCCATCCACCGACTTTCCAATGTAAGTACTCATGTCCGGAAATACATAGAACGCACCACCCGGTTTGGTGCATTTTACACCTTTAATGCTGTTAACATGACCCAGTATAAGATCACGGCGGCGCAGGAAGGCATCCCGCATCTCAGTTACGCAGGACTGATCGCCCGTAAGCGCCTCAAGAGCAGCACGCATGGCGATGGAACAGGCACCGGAAGTCATCTGCCCCTGAAGCTTCACACATGCCTTTATCAGCCATTCGGGCGCTGCCATATATCCTATTCTCCAACCGGTCATTGCATATCCCTTGGACACCCCGTTGATGATTATACAGCGGTCTTTGATCTCATCAAACTGGGCAATGGATTCATGACCGCCTACAAAATTGATGTGCTCATAAATTTCGTCGGCGATAACGTATATACCCGGATGTCTTGCTAATACTTCTGCCAGTGCTTTAAGCTCCTGCCTGGTGTAAACACTACCGGTAGGATTAGAGGGAGAGCATAGCAACAATGCTTTTGTCTTCGGGGTAATGGCCTTTTCCAGTTGCTGAGCTGACATCTTGAATTCATCCTCGACGGTGGTATCCACAATCACATTCACTCCTTCTGCGATTTTTACCTGCTCGGCGTAGCTCACCCAGTAGGGAGCGGGTACAATAACCTCCTCACCCTTATCGATCAGGCACATCATCACATTGGCCAGATTGTGTTTGGCACCAACACTAACCATGATATTGGATGGCTTATATTCCAGGTTATTTTCACGTTTGAATTTATCAACGATGGCTTTCAGCAGATCAGGGTACCCGGCTACGGGCGCATAGTGATGCCAGGGTCCGTCTACCGCTTTTTTGGCAGCTTCCCTGATGTGTACAGGAGTCATAAAGTCGGGTTCTCCAACACTGAGATTGATCACATCAACCCCTTTGTCCTTCAATTCACGTCCCTTTTGATTCATTGCAATAGTAGCTGATGGTGAAAGGGAATTGATTCTAGCTGAAAGTTGTTCCATAGGTAATATTTTTTAAATGTTAGGGATAATATTTCAATAGACAAAAGTACTCTTTTCGTAATAATTTGCAGTAATATTGTGCATAACAAGTTTCAAAAAAAAATGAACATGGAGGAATTACTTGAAATCCTTAAATACACCCTTCCCGCACTTATCGTATTTTTTACGGTCCTGGTCATGCTCAGAACCTGGTCCGCGAACGAAGATAAAAGACGAAAAAGTGAATTTAATATGCACCTCTCTGACGACATTCTTCCGGTCCGCCTGCAGGCTTATGAACGCAGCATACTCTTGCTGGAGCGCATTTCACCGGAGAGCATCATCTTACGAGTAAGCCGGAACGATTATACTGCAAGGCAACTGCAGCAGGAACTCCTGGGCAGCATCACCTCTGAGTTCGAGCATAACATTGCCCAGCAAACTTACCTGAGTACGGAAGCCTGGGAAAAAATCAAGACTGCCAAGAACCAGGTAATCAACCTGGTCAATGAAACAGCCAAAGAGGTAAAACCGGATGCTGCCGGGACGACACTGGGGAAGCTGATCCTTGAGCGTCTCACAGAATTAAACAACCCCCCATCCCAGGTAGCCATCGACTACCTGAAAAAGGAGGTTAAGACGTTATTCTTTTAATAATTACTTGATCAGCTCAACGCTTCTTTTTACAAAAGCAGCAAGGTCTTCACCCTTCAACTGGTTATTTGCCAGGAGAGCCAGGTCGATCAATTGTTTCACCAGCTTCTGGCTTTTACCATGCTTCTTCAACATGTCAACGCGATTATCTTCCAATTCACTGAGCTTTTTATTGACCTCTTCCATCTGGTCCTTTTCGCTCTGGGGTATCTCCTCCTCCTTCTTTCCTTCCCTGGCTTTCTGCAACAGCTGCTGTTCCTCTGATAATCCTGATTTTTGAGAACGCAGATCCTCAAGCTTCTTGCCCAGCTTCTTTTCGGTCTGTTCAACGATTTTCCCTACCAACGAATGATTGGTATTCACTACAAGGTTATAGGAGTCGGGCATATTCCCGAACATGGCGGCCTGCCCGCTCAATTCCTGCATATCCTTCATGCGGCGCATGAATTCACTCTGGGTGATCATAACAGGAAAGTCATCTTCAGAAAGCGATTCATAGCTAACCATGTAGCTCATTTCCTGTCCGGGTAATTGTGACTGGAAGACCGGTGTGAGATCGGACTTCTGCTGGGGGGTCAGTTTGGATTCCCGGGCATCCTCTTTCTCAATAAGTTTATCAATAATCTCTGAATCGACTCTTGCAAACCTCGACTCTTTCAATTTGGTCTCCATATGATTGAGGAAGTGGGTATCCAGCTGTCCATCCATCAACAAAACATCATAACCCCTGGCTTTGGCAGCCTCAATATAACTGAATTGCTCGTCCTTATCTGTGGTATAGAGGTAGACAAGAGTTTTATTCTTGTCAGTCTGATTTTCCTTTATCAGTTCTTCATACTCTTTCAGTGTGAAATACTTTCCATCCACATTCTTCATCAGTGCAAACTTCTCCGCCCGGTCGTGAAATTTCTCTTCCGACATCATCCCATATTCGATAAAGAGTTTAAGATCGTCCCACTTCTTCTCAAACTGTTCGCGGTCATTTTTAAAGATCTCTTCCAGACGGTCTGCCACCTTCTTGGTAATATGCGAGGAGATCTTCTTTACATTTGAGTCACTCTGCAGGTAGCTCCTCGAAACATTCAACGGTATATCAGGTGAGTCGAGTACGCCATGTAACAGTGTCAGGAATTCAGGGACGATTCCCTCTACCGAATCGGTAACAAAAACCTGGTTGCTGTATAGCTGGATCTTGTTCTTCTGGATCTCAATGTTTTTCTTAATACGCGGGAAATAGAGAATCCCTGTAAGCGTAAACGGATAATCCACATTCAGATGAATGTTGAAAAGGGGCTCATCTCCAATGGGATAGAGTTTGCGGTAGAATGCTTTATAGTCCTCATCCTTCACTTCTGCGGGTGGAAGGGTCCACAGGGGTTTGGTATCGTTGATGATCCTGTCCTTGTCCAGTTCCACCTCTTTCCCATCTTTCCAATCCTTCTCTTTTCCAAAAGCAATCTCGACGGGAAGGAATTTACAGTATTTGTCCAGCAATTCATTGACCTTCTCCTCCTCCAGAAACTCCTTACTTTCTGTATCTAAATGGAGCGTCACAGTTGTACCCCTTTCTTTCTGATCAGTCTCATCTATACTGTACTCAGGACTGCCATCACAACTCCATTTTACACCCTTGGCCTTATCCTGCCACGAAAGCGTTTCAATCTCTACCTTATCCGACACCATAAAGGAAGAGTAAAATCCCAGGCCAAAATGTCCGATAATGGCATTACTTTCATTTTTATACTTCTCCATGAAATCTTCGGCACTTGAGAAAGCAATCTGGTTAATATACTTTTCGACCTCCTCTGCGGTCATCCCGATACCTGCATCCGAAACAGTAAGTGCCTTCTTCTTCTTATCAACCTTCACCCTGATGGTTAGATCACCAAGTTCTCCTTTATAATCACCCATCGAAGCCAGTGTTTTTATCTTTTGCGTGGCATCAACAGCATTGGAAATGAGCTCCCGCAGGAATATCTCATGATCCGAGTAGAGGAATTTCTTAATAATGGGAAAAATGTTCTCCGTGGTAACATTGATCTTACCTTTCTGCATCGTTCAACAATTTTTGGTTTTACATTCGAACACGGATGTGTCAAATGATATGCCAATCGTACAAAACTGACGGAATGTCAGTCCAGATTCCTGGCATCGATATCCATATGGAAGATCCATTTCCCTTCAGAAAATTCGAGCCCGTCAAATGACCCGTCGGGACCATAGAATTCAAAGTTGTTTACATAAATGGGGTGAAATGGAACCAGGTGATCGAATGTGATCATTTTAGTTCCAGGATCGTACCGTACCGATATAGCCACCTCTTTGTCATATTCCAGGACAAGCCGGTCAACAACATCCTGGCCTTTTATAAATAGTGATCTGGCAAAGTGAGGCTCATTCCGCTGAATTAAAATCACCTCCACACTCTTGATGGTGGAACGCGAGTTGTTGAAATCCATACCAAGTAAAGTATAGTAGGTCTTCCTTTTATACTCATTGGTCAGCACCTGATAATAAAGTTTACCGTACCAGTCCGATGTCTTTTGATCCAGTTTCATCACCCCCCGCTGAGATTTTCCATTATCCTCTAACTCATACAGTTTCGACTTCCCCTTTTTCAATCTCACCTGGATAAATCCATAGTACCGGTAATTGTCAGGATCATTCATAAAATGCCAGGTAAAAACTCTAATCTCCTTATCCTCAGAAGTGATAATGCCGATCTTTACGAGCCGACTCCATGGAAAATCAATGGAACCCTCCAGTGAAAGCGCCGCTCTCATCCCTGTCCGGATACTATCCAGCAATGGTTCCGCATCATCCAGGCTGTCTGCAAAAAGCTCGTCAAACATACCCTGTAACCGAGCTTCAGATTTTACCAGTTCCAGGTACCCTGTCTCCTGAGAAAACAGTGATAAAGGGAATAGAAGAAACAGTAGTATGAAAACAGATCTTGTCATGTCATTTTATGAACGTAGAATGACTTATTTTCTTATCTGTCCAGGGCATCCAGAGTACTTAAAATCCTTTCGATGGATTCATCCACCTGCTCAACTGATATGATAAGTGGAGGAGCTATCCGGAATGAATCATCCGAAAAGAGAAAATGATCGATTACAAGGCCGTTCTCAAAAGCCCTTAAAATAAACCGCCCTACATTGATTCCCTGCTCCAGTACTACAGCAAGGAATAATCCTTTACCACGTATGCGCCTGATCAATGGATGTTTCAACCTTGAACGGTACCGTTTCTCCATTTTAATAGCATGGCTCATCAGCTCCTCCTCCTCCACAACCCTCTGTGCTGCCAGTCCCGCAGCACAACTCACCGGGTGTCCTCCAAAGGTAGTAATATGCCCAAGAGGAGGATCGAAAGTCAGTTTGTTCATCAGGTTCTTTGATGCAATAAATGCTCCTAATGGCATCCCTCCGCCAAAACTCTTTGCAAGACAGAGAATATCAGGAATAACATCATAATGCTCAAAAGCCATCAATTTTCCGGTCCTTCCCATTCCTGTCTGTATCTCATCCAAAATCAACAGGGCACCGACCTGATCGCATCTTGCACGGACTTTAGATAAAAAGGAACCGGTCGGTTCGATGATTCCTGCCTCTGCCTGGACAGGTTCTAAGATGACTCCCGCTACTCCATCGTGAATGTTGGCGAGATCCTGCTCATTGTTAAAACGGATATGTTTGATCCCCGGCAATAATGGAAGATATCCTGAACGCGCCCTGCTATCACCCAGAATACTCATTGCTCCATGTGTGCTCCCGTGATATGCTTTTTCAAATGCAAAAAAATCACTTTTCCCCGAGGAACGCTTTGCTAGCTTCATGGCACCCTCAATCGCTTCACTACCGGAGTTAACAAAATAGACATTATCCAGGGTACCCGGTAGATGCTCTGTCAGCCACCGGGCGTATTCCACCTGGGGAGACTGAACAAACTCTCCATATACCATGGTATGCATATAGCGATCTACCTGGTCCTTAACAGCCTTGATCACTGCAGGATGCCGGTGACCAAGGGCCGAGACTGACACTCCCGAAACCAGATCAATGTAAGGCTTCCCATTAACATCATAAAAGAAAATACCCTCGGCTCTTTCTATTTCAAACTGAAGGGAAGATTCAGATGTCTGCGCCACATGTCGCAGAAACAACTGTCTCCTGGAAATCATGAATTATTTGATAATCAGGTTGATATCCCGCATTAGCTTTTCCTTATAAGATTTACCGATGGGAATAGATTTAGCTCCATCCTCAACTTTGATAATCACTGAGTTATCTTCAATTACATTGATGCAGCTGGTATTTACAATATAGGAGCGGTGTACGCGTGTAAATTTGTTGGTGGGCAGCTTCTGTTCAATGGCCTTCATGGTAAAATGTATCGTATACTTATCTGTGTAAGTATTGAATATCACATAATTCTCAAGGGCTTCCACCCACAGGATATCATCATACTTGAGCTTTACCAGTGTGGCATTCTTCTTGATAAAGATCTCATCCTTACCGATCTGCTCTGCTGTTATTTGCTCGAACCTTTTAAAAGCTTTGGACACTGCCCTGTAAAAACGTCCATAGTCCACCGGTTTAAGCAGGTAGTCAGTAACATCATATTCATAGGAGTCGACAGCATATTTTCCTTTAGATGAGACGATAATTATCTGGGGAGGATTCTTCAGTGTATTGAGAAGTTCGATCCCAGTCATTTCAGGCATCTCAATATCAAGGAAAATAAGATGGATATCATCATGTTTTTGAAGGAGATTGATCCCTTTAACCGGATCTCCGCTCGAAGATATCAGCTCCAGTCCATCTGTCTTTTGTATGAATTCTTCTAGAATTCGCCGGGACAGGGTATCATCATCGATAATCATGCAATTCATCACAAAAGTATTTTGTCTAACAAAGATAATGGCTCATCTAGTGAAAGCCTCTGTTAATCAAAGATAATTAAACTATGGATATCAAAGCCACCCTGAGCCTAAAAATCGGAATTGTAACTTTTAATAAATCTTTTTTCAATCACTCCCGACATTTTAATTGAGGTACGTAACCATTTTAACAACAGTTCACTCTGCTCCTCCTCGGAGATCTTCCAATCCAATGATGAACTCTCCAGGCGTTTTCTTAACGAATAGAGTGTAATGGCTGCCGAAACGGAGATATTGTAACTTTCAGTAAATCCCACCATTGGGATCTGGATGTATTCATCAGCTAACTCCAGTGCATGATCAGTAAGCCCGTTCAATTCTGTCCCAAACATCAGTGCAACCTTACCTTTCTCAAGGTTTAAATTGCATGGAGCAGTTCCTTCCCTGTTTGGTGAGGTAGCTACTATGCGGTACCCGGCCCGCTTTAAATACTCTGTTGCCATATATATGTTGTCGGGACCTTTCCTATAATACTGAAGTGAAAGCCACTGGTCTGATCCCAGGGCTACATCACGGTCAACCTGATATTCATTAATTCCTTCAACAATATGCACATCCTGGATACCGGTACAATCACAGGTGCGCAGAACAGCAGAGGCATTCTGCGACTGGTATATATCCTCCATCACTATTGTTATATACCGTGTACGTTCAGAGAGCACTCTCTTAAAAAGGTCCAGCCGGCTTACAGTAACACAGGCTGACAGGTGTTCGATCAGGGCTGTCTTAAGTTGATCCATAATTCAAATTTAGGGAAAAAAAAAGGGAGCGAATCGCTCCCTTTTAATGCAGTTCAAATATCTTTACTTGACAGCGTCACTTAGCTCACTACCTGCTTTGAACTTCACAACTTTCTTTGCGGCAATTTTAATCTCTGCTCCAGTCTGAGGATTACGGCCAGTTCTGGCTCCTCTTTCAGAAACTGAGAATGATCCAAATCCAACAAGGGCAACACGTGTACCTTTCTTAAGGGCATCAGTAGTCGTAGTGATAAAAGCATCAAGAGCCCTTTTGGCATCTGCCTTAGTCAGATTAGACTCAGAAGCAATAGCATCTATTAGTTCTGCTTTGTTCATAGTAAATGAAATTTAAGGGTTAGTAAAATGTTTTAATAATTTTTTCGAGCCAAATACTATACAAATATAATTTTTTCTAATACCCATACAAGAATCACGGCTAAAAAAAACTCTGAAATGTGGATAAATACTGAGTTTTTTCACATTTTATCCAAAATATCCAATCGTTTATCTGATGGATTGTTCCAATTTGCATTTTCCATCAGTATTCCCTGAATGTGCCATCAATACTCACATTATTAAAAGTCAATTCAATTTTTTAACAATTTCTCCTAATCCCTCACCGATAACATATACAATCTCCATCAATATGTCCTTCACATTCTAAAATTTTACTAATTTCGCGCCCGGAGGAATGGCAGAGTGGTCGAATGCGGCGGTCTTGAAAACCGTTGTACCGTAAGGTACCGGGGGTTCGAATCCCTCTTCCTCCGCACAGAATTCGAAAAATCCGGACATGAAAGTGTTCGGTTTTTTGGTTGTGGCTTTCCGAACCAAGCTTGCTTGAGTGAGGAAAGTCGCAAACAAAAAACATTGCGAACGAAGAGAGCAATGGATTTTTCGAATCTGTGCAGGGCCTCCCCTACTGGGATCACGAGCCGCAAAGTGGCGAGTAATCCTCTTCCTTGGGGATCACGAGCGAAGCGAGTAATCCTCTTCCTTGGGGATCACGAACGAAGCGAGTAATCCTCCCCTACTGGGATCAAGAGCGAAGCGAGTAATCCCTGCGCTGGGATCACGAGCGAAGCGAGTAATCCTCTTCCTTGGGGATCACGAGCGAAGCGAGTAATCCTCCCCTACTGGGATCACGAGCGAAGCGAGTAATCCTCTTCCTTGGGGATCACGAGCGAAGCGAGTAATCCTCTTCCTTGGGGATCACGAACGAAGCGAGTAATCCTCTTCCTTGGGGATCACGAGCGAAGCGGGTAATCCTCTTCCTTGGGGATCACGAGCCTCAGGAGCGGCGGTTAATCCCCCAACATTGAAAAGTTTTTCGTTCATTTGGATAACAATTTTCTCGATCTGGCAAAGGAACCCGTCATACAGATTAAGCAGGTACGCAAGTACTTCAAGGATGTCCGGGCAGTTGACGGCGTAGACCTCAGCATCCAGGAGGGTGAATTCCTGGCTCTTCTGGGTCCAAATGGAGCTGGTAAAACGACCCTCGTGGAAATGGTCGAAGGACTGCAAAAGCAGGATTCCGGTGAAATCCTCATTCAGGGCCTGCCCTGGAGAGGGAATGAAGTACACCTGCGCAGCCAGCTGGGAATTTCACTTCAGGAAACCCGGTTCATTGACAAACTCAGGACCCGCGAAATACTCGAACTCTTCGCAAGCTTTCATAAAATTGATGGTTCCCGTGTGGACCGGGTCATCGATATGATCAGGCTGAAGGAGAAGAGCAGGGCCTTTACAGTCAATCTTTCAGGAGGACAGAGGCAGAGACTGGCGCTTGGAATCGCCCTTCTGAACGAACCCTCCATACTGCTTCTTGATGAACCCACTACCGGGTTGGATCCTAACTCCCGCCATGAGATATGGGATATACTGATGGAGTTCAAAAAGAACCAGGTTACAACCATGATACTCACAACCCATTATATGGAGGAAGCTGCTTACCTGTGCGACAGGATTGTCATCATGGACCAGGGAAGAATCCTGGCCCAGGGAGGACTGGATGAGCTGCTCAGCAAAAACAAGAGCGAAGAGATCATTGAGTTCTTTCCAATCGGGGACCCGGAAAAACTGGAACTTCAAAATATGCCATGGCTGAAAAAGTACAGCTTTGATACTGACAGGAACAAAATAACGCTCATTGTAACCGCCATTGTGGATTCACTGTCAGACCTTATCGAGCGGTCCGAATCCAGCGGGATTGGCATCGGGGCGCTGACATGCAGGAGAATGACCCTGGATGACCTGTTTATTTCACTTACCGGCCGTAGGCTCGCAGAATAGCACTCCCCATGAAACGGAACTCCCTGATACAACTCATACTCATCCACTACCGGGAATTTATACGGGAACCGGGAATACTGTTCTGGTCCATCATCTTCCCGGTACTGATGGCCTGGGTCCTTGGAATTGCGTTTTCAAGACAGCCTGAACTGGCACAACAGGTAGCTTTCATCCATGATTCATTAAACATGAATCCCGAACTGCAGCAATTCCTCGATGATGCCGAACATATCGTACCTTCTGAAGGAAAGGAAACGGATTACCTGGAAAAGACCATTCAGAACGATAAACTGGGAAATACTACATTCAAATTCCTGCTGACCGACTGGGAAGGAGCTCTGCTCATGCTGAAGCGTGGCCAGGTCAACCTGATCCTCAGGGAATACCCGGACAGCCTGGAATACTATTTCGATCCAATCAACCCGCAGGCAAAGATGGTCTACATCCTGCTCAGTTCATCCATAAATAATGAACATCTGGTGTATGAATCGGCCCGCATCAATCCCCTGACACAAAAAGGGAACCGGTATATTGATTTCCTTATCCCCGGACTGATCGCCATGGGTCTTATGAACTCATTATTATGGGGCATCAGCTACGCACTGATTGAAATGCGCTCAAAGAAACTAATGAGAAGGATGGTAGCCACACCAATGAGAAGATCAGAGTTCCTGATCAGCATTTTCGTGGCCCGGCTGTCGATCACAGTTATCGAAGCCCTTATTCTGATTTCCTTTGCATTTGCTTATTTCCATATCTCCATTCAGGGGAGTCTGCCTGCACTGGTACTGGTTTTCCTGGCAGGAAACATTGCTTTCAGCGGTATCGCTATACTGATCTCCTCCCGTACAGCCAATTCCAGGATCGGGACAGGTTTAATCAATGTTATTGTCCTGCCCATGACTGTTCTTTCAGGGATATTTTTCAGTTACCATAATTTCCCGGATTACGTCATTCCAATTATCCAGAAGCTACCCTTAACCATGCTGGCAGACTCCATAAGGAGCATCTTCATCGAAGGTGCCGGCTTCTCACAGGTTGGTCTTAATGCGCTGATTCTGACAGCCCTTGGCATAATCTGCTTTCTCATCGGCCTCCGGACCTATAAGTGGTATTGATCCTGTTAATATGGAGCTACACAAGAACGGTATAAAGGATCTCCTGGATGAGAAAGTGGTTCAGTACAACACACCGTCTTTTATTGAGACCGATCCTGTTCAAATACCCCACATGTATTCGGTCAGGGAGGACATTGAAATCTCCGGCTTCCTTGCAGCCACCATTTCATGGGGGAACCGGACATCCATCCTGAAAAACGTAAAACAAATGATGAAACTCATGGGGAATTCACCGTTTGATTTTGTCATGAATCATAAAGAGCAACACCTGGCAAAAATGGATGGATTTGTTCACCGGACCTTCAACTCAACCGATCTCATAACATTTATCGAGGCACTGAAATACATCTACGAGGATCGCGATGGGCTTGAAACAATATTTACAAAATACAAGACTGCAGATTCAACTCAGCCTGCCATTCATCATTTTAAAAAAGAGTTCTTCTCTTTTGCTCATTTGAAACGGACAGAAAAACATCTGCCTGATCCCTTCAGCGGATCTGCGGCGAAAAGAATGAATATGTACCTGAGGTGGATGGTCCGACAGGACAACAAGGGTGTCGATTTTGGAATCTGGAAGGATATCTCGCCTGCCATATTATCCTGTCCGCTGGATACGCATAGTGGCCGGATTGCCAGGAAACTGGGACTACTCACCAGGAAACAAAACGATTCAAAAGCAGTAAATGAGCTTGATGGTACGTTACGAAAATTTGACCCTTCTGACCCGGCAAAATATGATTATGCCCTGTTCGGACTGGCCGTTTATGATAAATTTTAGATCCCTGGTATAATCATTGGGGAACGCCCGGGTTATTGGCTTTGAATGCAACTCCCACTACAAGGACGGCAATAGCGAGGCATATCCAGGCCACCAGGTTATAGCTGCCTGTAAAATTCACAGACAGACTGAACATATAGGGACCCAATGCCGATCCGATCACTGTCCAGCTCAAAGAGAACCCGGATATTGCACCAAGGTGTTTCAAACCGAAAAACCGGGGCCAGGTTACGCCGATCAAAACAGTGTAGAGACCCCAGACCACCCCGTTTCCTGCAATGACCATCCAGTAGGCTAAAACAGCCCCACCCAGGAAAATTAGTCCCATTATAGAGAGGATCATTCCCAGAGCAAAGATCAGTAAGAGGAACTTCAGCCTGATATAATCACTCGCATATCCGCCCAGGAACTGGATCCCTACAGCAATCAGCGAGGTTGGAATAAATATTCCCAGACCCTGCTCCCTGGTGAGTCCGGAAGCCTCAAATACAGATACAACATGAAAGGTCAGTCCACTGATATAGAGCGCCGACAGGAAGAGCCCCAGGGTAAACGCCCAGAAGGCTATTGTTTTCCTGGCCTCTGAAAGTGTAAAATCATGGTCGGGCAGACTGGGTGGCCTTCTCCTACTTGTATCCGCTTTCGTATTCCCATCCGCTACAGTTCCGCAATCATTGGGATTGTCCCTGTAAAATATAAGGACGAACAGTGCAAATCCAATGCCGACCATCAGTGCCAGGAATATCCATGCACCCCGCCATTCATATTGTATAATTATCTGGTCCAGTAATTTTGGGGCAACGGAAAAACCAAGTGCCGAGAAGATTCCCAGAACCGCGTTGGCCAGTCCCCTTCGCCGGTTGAACCATTTCATTACCATGTTGCGCGATACCATGGTGAGCAGCCCCTGTCCAAAAAACCGGATCCCCCAGAATCCAATGGCCAGCAGAATAAAAGTAAGCAGGCCTGCAGTCAACCATCCATCTCCGGCCAGGTGTGCAACCAGGTGGTCGATCCTGGTGAGGAAAACCAGCATCACTCCAAGCATCACTCCGGCGATAAATGCCATTACCCGCGCCCCGTATTTGTCATACAGCTTACCTGCTCGCGTAATGATCAGTCCCGACCCAAGCGTTCCTGCCAGGTAAGCCAGGCTCAGGTTAAGACGGCTGATATGAAGATCTGAAAGCAGGCTTTCCGTAAAAACCGAAACACCCATGGTTTGTCCGGGAATGCTCATCAGGACCCCGATGGTCCCTGCCGCCAGGATCACCCAACCGTAAAAGAATGGAATTTTGGATACTGGAAAGGGTTTGTTGCAGTGCCTTTTCATCACACAAAGATAGAAGTCTTTGATTAATCCGTCCCTTACTGGACGATTTCACCCCAGTACCACATTACCGATTAAAATTAGCGTACATTTGACGCCATGAAAATGAAATCGCTGAAAATAGGAGATCTGGAAATCCGGGTCCCCATCATACAGGGAGGAATGGGAATTGGGATCTCCCTCTCAAAACTGGCATCTGCCGTAGCCAACATGGGGGGTGTAGGGATTATCTCCACAGTGGGTATTGGCCAGACAGGAACCCAGAGCAAGCTGGGATGGAAGAAAGGTAATATTGAAGGAGTACGTCAGGAGATCCGCAAAGCACGCCAGTTGACCAAAGGTGTACTGGGGGTGAATATCATGTCGGTGCTGACCGATTTTTCAGATATGGTGAGGACCTCCATTGAAGAAGGCATTGATATCATATTCTCCGGTGCGGGACTTCCCCTGGATCTTCCCTCCTATCTGAAAAAAGGTCAGAAGACTATGCTGGTTCCCATTGTTTCATCGGGTCGTGCGGCGAACATCATTACCCAGAAATGGAAACAGAACTACGACTACCTGCCGGATGCCTTTGTAGTAGAAGGACCCAAAGCGGGCGGTCACCTGGGATTTAAGTCGGAAGCCCTTTTAGAAGTTGGGAACAAACTGGAGAATCTCGTGGATGAAGTACTGGCCGTAGCCAGGGAGATCAAGGAGAAATTCAATAAGGAGGTACCCGTCATCGCAGCAGGAGGATTATTTACAGGCAAAGATATTCACAGTATCATGAAGCGGGGTGCCAAAGGAGTACAGCTGGGAACCAGGTTTGTAGCCACGGAAGAGTGCGATGCCTCCCAGGAGTTCAAGCAGGCTGTAGTGGACGCAAACGATGAGGATATTCAAATCATTAAGAGCCCTGTGGGGATGCCTGGCCGCTCCATTTATAACCTCTTCCTTCAGGAGGCAAACGATGGACAAAGACGTCCTTCGGTATGCAAACACCACTGCATCCGCTCATGCAATCCTAAGACAACACTTTACTGCATTTCTGAAGCCCTGGTATCCGCTTTTAAAGGAAACCTGAAAGACGGATTTGCTTTTGTGGGATCCAATGCAGGAAGGGTGAAGAAAATCACCACCGTGAAGGAGATCTTCACCGAACTGCAGGACGAGTACGATCAGGAAAAATAAGATCTAACCCAGAGCCTCCAGCCACCTGTTCGCCATCAGCTGTGCACCAGCCATGGAGGGATGCACGCCATCAGCGGTCCAGTAAGTCGGATCTGCCAGTTTAACGGCTTGATCGAATGCTTCCTGGAAAGGCACCCAGGTAGCACTAAATTCATCTGATATCCTTTTCGCAATGGACTGGTAATCAGCAAACGGTTCCAGCCATGATTCATCCACTGCCTTGGTGCCGGTAAGAACGAAAGGTTGGCAGATCACCAGTCTCAGCTCAGGAAGGACTTCCTTTGTCCTGGTTAGCAAGTTACGGAAATCATTCTCATAAATCTCCGGCGTTCCGTCATAGTTACCGTTCCGGAAATGCCAGTAATCATTCACACCAATAAGGATACTCAGCACAGTGGGTTTCAGATCCAGACAATCCTTGTCCCAGCGATCGGCCAGTTGAAACACTTTGTTCCCACTGATCCCGCGGTTGTAGATGGTCAAATCCTTTCCAGGCATCTTTTCAAGTAACCAGGAGGCTATATGGTTGGCATAACCCACTCCAAAGGACCAGGCATCATTGGGCAGTTCCTGGTTCTTATTCCTTCCTGCATCAGTAATGGAGTCACCCTGGAAAAGGACCACATCATCAGCTATGAAAAAATCCTGGATACTGCTATTTTCGTCTGCAGGTGCGCATGACCGGGCCAGTAAGGGAAGTCCAGCCGTAGCAGCAGCTCCCGCTCCGGCACTTTTCAAAAAGCCTCTTCTGGATAAAATGTTGGAATCTTTCATGGTGGAATTCTTTTCTGAATGATATGAAAAGGAATAAAAGTAATAAAATTCTGGATTGTAATTCTGCGCGGTTTACACTAGCTTTAAAAAAACTGGCAATATGAAATACCACAAATTTGGAAATACAGGCACGGAGGTATCGGAAATTGGCTTCGGGGCCTGGGCAATCGGTGGAAGCTGGGGGCGTCAATCGGATACAGACTCACTTGAAGCACTGGAAACGGCTATTGATAACGGGGTGAATTTTATTGATACAGCAGCAGGTTACGGGGATGGAAAGTCGGAAAGGATTATCGGTGAGTTCCTGAAATCGCGTCCCGAAAAGATTTATGTCAGCACTAAGACTCCCCCCTCTCCCGGAAGCTGGCCCCCCTCACCATATGACAGGATTGAAGAGCGGTATTCTGAAAAATATTTGCGCGAAAATGTGGAGGAGCGCATGAAAAATCTGCAGGTGGAGAGCCTTGATGTCCTGTTGCTTCACACCTGGACCCGAGCCTGGAACGATAATCCTGTGGCCCTGAAGATCCTGAAGCAAATGAAATCTGAAGGCCTGATCAAACAGATTGGCATATCAACACCGGAACATGACCAGAACTGCGTGATCCAGTTGATGCGCGACGGGATGGTAGATGTCCTGCAGGTAATCTATAATATTTTTGAACAGGAGCCGGCAGCTCAGCTCCTCCCGGTGGCGAAGGAGACCGGGACCGGGATCATCATCAGGGTGGCATTTGACGAAGGAGTACTTACGGGTAAATATCTTGGCAATGAAACCTTTGCCCCCGACGATTTCAGAAGCAATTATTTTGCCGGTGACCGCCTCGAAAGGGCTGTCAGACGCACCGGGCTTATCAAAGAAGAGTTTAAAGACAGTGACTACACCATGCCCGAACTTGCACTCAGGTTTGCACTGGAACATGAGTCGGTTTCAACAGTAATACCCGGGATCCGAAACCGGCAACAGGCTATTCAGAACACCTCTGTTTCTGACCTGCCGGAGCTTTCAGATGATATATTGATTCGTCTGAGAGAACATGCCTGGAACCGGGGATTCTGGTACGGGGGCAAATAGCATAAGCAAGGCCCTTTTCTAATATACTGTCAACACTTTCAGCTGATTCTTTACAATCTCTCCGGGTGTTACTGGAGCACCTTTATATAGGAGTGTGTTCTCACCGATAAAAACAGGATCGGTCTGGCTTCGTGAAGGGCTCTGCAACCACTCCAGGAACCTGCTCGCCTCATGTTGAACCCGGAACTGAAGCAGGTACTCTTTCCCCTGACTTTTCCGGAACTTCAAACATGTCTTCTCTCCCTGTTCGGTCCCAATGCAGAACAGTGTGGGCAGGTAATCCTTTTTCAGAAAAAGCGGCACCATTTTGCTCACATGCCCCTGATAGTATTCAACCCTGTCGTCCCACTCGGCATAAGTTTTCCAACCACCCGCAGCATGACGGAAAGTATAATCGAGTGAGAGGTTCGCATAGATCGTATCAGGGGCCCCCTCCATTGCAGGAACCACTACATCAACAAATCTCAGGGCCACAAAATCGACTCTTTTACCATTCAGGATCGTATCTGAGAATACCGGGACCACTACTATTTCAGGAAATCCAGCAAATGCCAGAGATATATCGGCAATGACATTCCCTGTCAGATCCGTCTCCCTGGTCCCCTCCGATTCAAATTCCAGCTTGTGTTCATTCAGGTTCCCGTTCATTTTAAGGTATCGCTTGCGTACCGCCTGCTTTTCATTGCGCCCAATCGTCGCATCATAGCCCAAATCAACACCTGCCGTACTTCCATCCACTGACAGCTCCATGTTCCTGGTAAAACTAACATCGGCGAGATCAATTTCGCCGTACACCGTTTCATACCTGTTCCATTCCAGAAAACGGAGATGATAAGATTCAGGAATTTCCAGGCTTATCTTCAGGTATTCGATCCGGTCTGCTGGGGAGAATCTTCCCGCAGCCTCATTAAGCTTTGAATAATCACGGTTTTTCTCAATTGAAAATACCATCCGGAGATCCTTTTGGGTCAGGTCCTGTGACGGGACTTCATTTGAATTGAAATTGCCAGAAAGGACATCCAGGAACTCTTCATTACCAGGAAATCTTTCATCCAGGATCTGTACCATCCGCGTCTGGGCATTTGCGCTTAATGTCCACAGATTCTTTTCCTGTGTCATTATGGGCTCACCCGACAACCTGGAGTTAAATAATGTCACATCCACAAGGCTGTTATCCACTCCTTTATAATCGGCTGTTCTAAATCTTCTGACGGTGGTACACCCTGTTATTATAAAAAGCAACAATGATCCTGTTATAAGGAAGGCATACTTTCTCATCATGTTATATTTTTGGTTACCGGGAAGGTTAATCCCTGAATACCATGGCTATAATAGGGTCCTCCGCATGTTCGGTACAGATGATTTCCACTTCTTTTACGAACTCTTTCGGATCACATTCCAGATGCGGTGTGCATTCGAATGACATACCATCCTCATACAGATCCTCTTCATTTTGATCGATGCAACGGGGAGCACCCAGATTACGTACAATCAGATAATACATAAATACAATTTATAATGTAGTTTGCTCAAATACAAATCTTTGTTTATCTGAGTCGGGTCCCGCACCATTCAACAATCCGGGAAAAGACCTCCTCCCGGTTCAGTTCATTAAAACTCTCATGGTAATTTTCCGGATAACTTAACTCTGTAACCAGTCCGTTTTCAATCTTCGATAAAAGCTCCCTGGTGACCTCAGTATTGATTAACCTGTCATTGCCGGGTAAAATCGCCAGCACGGGATATTTCCATTCTGAAATATGTTCAGGGATCCACTCCTGCGCCTTCAAAAACTCATTGCCCAACCGGACCGACATTTTAGTTGCCTGGATCCCGTCTCTTTCGTCATCACGCATTCTTTTATATTCAGCTTCATCGTGTGTCACATACGGCCTCAGATCTTCAACAGGAGCTGTCATCTTTGGAACCAGCATTGACAGAATTCCCGAAAATCTGATCAGTAATTTTGAGACCTCCAGACTATTTTTATAAGCGGGCGCAGATAAAACAAATCCCTTGACCTGGGGGTCCTCCTGATAATGCCTGATACCATAATGGGTAACGATCAATCCACCCATCGAGTGCCCCAGGATGAATACAGGAACGTTCTTATAGTTATCTTTTACCCAGGCATACATCAATTGAAGATCATCCAGAAAAACATCAAAGCTGGGTACATGCGCCTTTCTTTTCCGATCATGTCCATGCTGATCCGGGGCCACCACAACAAAACCATGGGTTTTCAGATAAATACCCAGATTCATGTAGTTCCCTCCATGATCCAGTATACCATGCAGGGTTAAAAAAACAGCCTTAGGAGCTTCATGCTCCCATATATGGATATCTCTTACGATCCCGTCGCTGCATGTAAATTTTTCAATACGATCCTCTGAAAATCTCATTTGGCTTCTATTTTAGATTGTTGTTTACCACCAGGGGTTAACCAATTAGCTCACCTTTCATATAGGTAACTGCATAGCCGGATATCTCTACCCGGTCGCCTTTATCCTCACAAACCAGTTCCCCACCCCGCGATGACAGCTGCCTTGCGGTCAGTTTGCTTTTCCCCAGCACTTTTGACCAGTAGGGTGTAAGCGTGGTATGGGCCGAACCTGTCACCGGATCCTCGTTGATCCCGGTCTGGGGAGCGAAAAAACGGGATACAAAATCCACATTGTTGCCAGGAGCAGTTACGATTACTCCCCGTCCACCAACCCGGGCAAGCAATCCAAAATCCGGTTCCATATTTTGAATTTCACGCTCGTTGGTGTAAACAAACATAAAATCGCTTCTCCCTCTGTACCCTTTCAGCGGTGGTGTCATCAAAGCTGTTACTATCAGCTCAGGGATGACCATCTCTTCCACCCTGTCGGACGGGAAATCAAGGGTCAGCATCTCCCCGCTCCTTTTAACGGTTAACCTTCCGCTCTGGATTGAATCGAAACAGATCATATCGCCCGGATGATCCAAGTGGTTAAATAATACATGTGCTGTGGCCAGTGTGGCATGTCCACATAATTCAACTTCCATTTGTGGTGTGAACCACCTGATCTCAAAACAGTCTCCTGAATGCACCGCAAATGCAGTTTCAGAGAGATTGTTTTCATTGGCAATCTTTTGCATCCGGGCCTCATCCGGCCAGCTGTCCAGGATACAAACAGCAGCAGGATTGCCTTTAAAGATTTCAGATGCAAATGCATCCACCTGGTAAATAGTCCTGTTCATAGTTATATTATTTCCCCTGATAAAAATAGTGCCCGATGATTCGATAATCAAACAGGCAGTCCTCGGCCACCTGACCCCTTCCAATGTTATGGACTACCATGGGCCTCAACCCGTCCTGTGACATACTATTGATAACGATCCCGATATGAGTTACACCACCACCAAGGTTCCAGCAAACCACATCCCCCGGAAGATAATCCGCAGCAGTTTCCGTGATCTCTTTTTCGGAGCCATAACGTTCAAAAAACTTCATCAGATTTGGGACCCTGCGATGATCGATATTTCTGTCGGGGCCGCTTAATCCCCATATCTGAGGATAGACCTCAAAATGCGCAACCATGTCCTCATGCACCTCTTGCTGCAGGTCTGTCCCCAACAACCTGAAAGCCCGGATCACCACATCAGAACAGACCCCTCTGTTGTCCGGTACATCTCCATTGGGATAACCAATACTGTAATAGCCGGGATCATAAATCACTTCTTGCTCTGTGAGCTGAAGCGCAGCATTGGCCAGTTTATCCCCAAAAAGCACCCCGGTGGGTTGCCCGTATGTTGTCCCCGCCAGGACCAGCAGAATTATCAGATTAAGTTCCCTTTTCATCCTCACTGAATTTCATTTAAATAAAATACTGAAAAATAACGAAATAATCATTGCAAGAGCACAAAAGGGTCCTGCCGGTTGTTTAATGAAAAAAGGTAAAACCTCAGAAGATGAAAATAGCACTCTTCAGTTCCATGTCCTATGATGTGGAATATTTCGAACTCGCCAATCGTTCATACCAATTCGATATTACCCATTTTGAAGCGCGACTAAAGCCTCATACAGCACATCTGGCTTCAGGATTTAATGCCGTATGCGTATTCGTAAACGATGTTGTAAACAGGGAATCGCTCACTATCCTGAAAGACCATGGAGTGAAGATAGTTGCACTGAGATGTGCCGGTTTCAATAATGTGGATCTTGCTGCTGCAAAAAGCCTGGGGATCACCATCGTCAGGGTTCCGGCCTATTCTCCCGAAGCTGTTGCCGAACATGCACTGGCCCTGATCCTTACTCTTAACAGAAAAACACACAAAGCATATAATCGTGTAAGAGAGGGGAATTTCTCACTGGAACGGCTGACCGGGTTCAACCTGACCGGGAAAGTTGTTGGAATTGTCGGGATCGGAAAGATTGGGACAGCCTTCTCATCGATCATGAAAGGGATAGGTTGCAGGGTGATCGCTTATGACAAATACCAGGATAAAAAGCTCATTAAGTCCGGGATCGAATATGTATCACTGGAAAAATTGCTCTCTTTATCAGATATCATTTCACTTCACTGTCCGTTGACACCTGAAACAGCCTACCTGGTTAACAGGCAGACGATAGCCATGATGAAACATGGGGTCATGCTGATCAACACAAGCAGGGGCGGTTTAGTGGATACACATGATGCAATTGAATCGCTGAAGAGCGGGCAGCTGGGTTATCTGGGTATTGATGTGTATGAACAGGAGGAAAAATTGTTTTTCAGGGACCGCTCAGAGGAGATCCTTCAGGATGATGAGATTGCCCGGTTAATGTCTTTCCCCAACGTCCTGATCACAGCGCATCAGGCATTTTTCACAAGGGAAGCGCTGGAGCAGATTGCCTCCACTACCCTTGGAAACCTGAAAGCGTTCTTTGAGAATGAAGCAGTACTCAATGAAGTCATCTATTCTGATGTATGAATCCGGCGCGAAAATCACGTATATTTGCCTGTCCAGTCAATACGCTTTAATGAAAAAACAGTTCCATCTGCTGCTTACCATATTCATCTCGGTAATGATCGTTTCCTGCAACAGAGGTAAGGAACCCCGGGAGCATTCAGTAGATGAAAACACTCCTCATGTAGTTAAAAAGATAAGGGACGACGGCACACTCTCCAGCCTTAATCCGGTAGACAGTACAGGGTATCTTGATGGTGTACAGGTCAATTTCTACGAGGACGGACTTACCCTCCATTCCAAGGTCACCTATGAGCACGGCAGTAAACAGGGTCCTGCCATATGGTTCTTTAAAAGTGGGAAGATCTACGAGTACACCACTTATGAAAAAAACAGAAAAGAAGGGGTATCCAGGCGCTATTACGAAACCGGGGAATTATATCAGGAGATCCCCTTTGAAGCAGGAGAGGAGCTGCCCGGCGGAAAGACATATGACAAAGCGGGCAACGTTATCAGCCATTAGTTATCGCTTCAACCGGATATAGTTCCGGAATTCACCCAGACGTCTTCCGCCCAGCAGGTTCTTTTCGATCCATGTGATCACACGATATTTGACCCGATCATGCTTGGCTTTGAACGGGTTCTGGCTGACCGGCGGGCCTGTGAATCGCAGTTGCCCTTTCCAGTCGAACTTTTCCATCCATGGTTGCATAACAGCCGGATGGGTCCCCTTATACCCTGTCTTCCAGGAGAGGTTCCCATAGTCGAAAATGCGATCAAAATGGTGAGTCGCCTCCAACTTTGCAACACGCTCACGGCCCTGATGATTGATGTTAAAGACCTTGATCTTGTTCTGCATGACCCTGGGAGGGCGCACCCAGCCGTAGTGGAAGATCTCAGCATCGACCTCTGCCACCTTCAACTTGTAGGTGCCGGACTGCTGTCTGTAGTTCACTCCGTCAAAAACGGGGATCTTCCTGAACGATTGTGCCGATTCCCATGAATGAATCTCAGGTAGGTTCCTGACGATCCGGATTTCCTTCCGGTACCAGCAATGACCATCCTGAATGTGCTCATAATCGCCCCAGAAATGCCGGTAGCGAAACAACAAGCCCTCCACGGTTTGATCATCCAGTAGCTCCTCACATCGTCTCCTGATCTTCTCCAGGTCCCTTTCATGCACCGCTTCATCCGATTGCAGGTAAAACAGCCAGTCCCCGGTGCACTGTTTCATGGCAATATCGGTCTGATGTGCGTGCTCCATCCCACGCGGATATTTTTCTATATCCCATACGGTATCAATGATTCGGATCTTTTCACTGCCAATGGCTTCTATTTCTGATTTTGAAATATCATTTTCATCTGAATCACCCAGAGCCACCACAAATTCATCTACCAGTGGAAGTATGGACTCCACAGCGTGCCGCATGGGATAGTATAATTTCAGGGCATTCTTGCCCATGGTAAACCCGCTGATCTTCATTGGAAGCTAAAACATTTGCATTGAGTGTAATTTACTGTACAGGCCCTTTTTATTTTTGATCAGCTCTTCGTGGCTTCCTCTCTCCACTATCTCTCCCTCATCGATAACCAGGATCATGTCCGCATGTTTGATAGTGGAAAGCCTGTGGGCGATCACAATGGAAGTCCTGTTCTGCATCAGTTTGATAATGGCATCCTGTACCAGGCGCTCTGACTCGGTATCCAGGGCTGATGTGGCTTCATCAAGGATCAGGATAGGCGGATTGATCAATACAGCGCGTGCAATACTGATCCTTTGCTTCTGTCCACCACTCAGTTTGCTTCCGCCTTCGCCGACGCCTTCCTCATACCCATGCTCTGTCTCCATAATAAATTCATGAGCATTGGCTACCTTCGCCGCACTGGTTATTTCCTCTATGCTGGCCCTGCCGTTGTTTCCAAAGGCTATATTGTTCCTGAAAGTATCGTTGAAAAGGATCGATTGCTGGCTTACCATACCCATCAATGATCTCAATGACTTCAGCTGGAAATCCTTCACAGAAACGCCGTCAATATAGATCTCCCCCTCCGATGTATCCATAAACCTTGGAAGAAGGTCAACCAGTGTCGATTTTCCTGCTCCTGATTTCCCCACAAGAGCAACAGTCTGACCTTTTTCAATGGTAAATGAAATACTCTTCAGTATGTACTCCTTATCATATTTAAAAGATACATTCCTGAATTCAATAGAATCCTTAAGCCCATCTGCTTCAATGGCTTCGGGCTTTTCAACAATCCGGTCCTCGGCCAGCAGCAGTTGATCCACACGATCCACGGAAGCCATGCCTTTCTGTACATTGATCCAGGCAGTTGAGATGGACTTGGCCGGCGGGATAATCTGGCTGAAGATCATAAGGAAGAGAATAAGATTCTCCCCATTCAGTTTATCTGCTCCCTGCAGAACCAGTGATCCCCCGAAAGCCATGATCACCATCAGCCCGATGGTTGCCAGAAATTCGCTTAGAGGACTGGCAAGGTACCTTCGGCGTATAATCTTCCTGATCAGCAGTGAAAAACGGGTGTTGGTGCGGAAGAAGCGCTCCTTCATCTGCTCCTCCCCGTTGAACGCCTTGATGATCCTCAGACCCCCCAGTGTCTCTTCAAGCAGGGCCAGCAGATCGCCCAGGCGTTGTTGTCCCCTGAAAGTCGTTTTCCTCAGGCTTTTACCGATACGCCCGATCAGGTAGCCTGTAAACGGAAGAACCACCAGCACAAAAAGGGTCAGTTTAAAACTGATGGAAAAGAGGATGGCCAGGAAAATGATTATGGTAATGGGATCCCTGAAAAGCATCTGAAGCGAACTTAGCAATGAAGCTTCAATCTCCTGCACATCGTTTGAGATCCTTGCAATCACATCACCCTTCTTTGCCTCTGTATAAAAGGAGAGTGGAAGCTTCAGCACCTTTCTGTAGATATCGTTTCGTATGTCCATTACAACAAAAGCACGAATGGGTGCCAGCATAAAGTTGGCGGCAGTTGTGAACCCATTCTTCAGCAAGCTGAATACGACAACCAGGATGCTTACCATGATCAGGGCCCCTGTCTGGTCATGTGCGGCTACTATTCTAGCCATATAATAATTAAGGGTATTCATGAAATATTCGGTGCTCAGATGGAAGTGCATCGGCTCGGTCACTACAGGCTGGGTGCCCTGGTTGTTAAAAAGCACATTCAGGAAGGGTATCACCATAGCGAATGAGAAGAGTGCAAAGAAAGCACCCAGGATATTGTACACGACATTCTGTACTACAAACCATTTATAGGGAACAAGGTATTTGAGAAGCTTGAAAAATCTTTTCATAACTATAAGCCTGTATAATTCCAGGGAGTAATGCGATGCAACTCTTCCTTTACTTCCTTGCTTACATTCAGGTTTTCAATGAATTTGCGTATGGTATCACCTGTTACAGCCTCATTGGTCCGGGTCAGTTCCAGCAGTGCTTCATAGGGCTCAGGATAATCTTCCCTGCGGAGCACAGACTGTATCGCTTCGGCCACCACGGCCCAGTTCCTCTCCAGGTCAGCCCGGATGGCATTCTCATTTACGATCAGCTTTCCCAGACCCTTGATGATGGATAGCATGGCAATAATCGAATGCCCCAGAGGAACGCCCAGGTTACGAAGGACAGTTGAGTCGGTAAGATCGCGTTGTAACCTGGAAACCGGAAGTTTGGATGCCATGAATGAGAAAACAGAGTTGGCCATACCCAGGTTACCCTCGGCGTTCTCAAAATCAATGGGATTCACTTTATGTGGCATTGCCGAAGAGCCTATCTCCCCTTTTATGATCTTCTGCTTGAAATATTCCATCGAAATATAGGTCCAGATATCCCTGGTCAGATCCAGCAGAATGGTATTGATCCTTTCCAGGGAATGGAAAATGGCTGCCAGATTATCGTAATGCTCTATCTGGGTTGTGGGCCATGAACGTTTCAGACCCAGCACCTCTCCTACAAAATGCTCTCCAAAACTAAACCAGTCGATCCCGGGGTAGGTCACAACATGCGCATTCATGTTACCGGTTGCCCCACCGAATTTGGCAGGTACAGGAATCTCTTCCAGTTGTTCCAGCTGAATATCAAGCCTCTCTATGAATACCCGGATCTCCTTGCCCAACCTGGTTGGAGATGCGGGCTGTCCGTGGGTTCGGGCTAGCATGGGTATCTGGTCCCACTGGGTGGCCAGCTTCTCGAGGTCCTGGGTCAACTGATCCAGTACAGGATAGTAGCTGTTTTCAAGAGCATCCTTCAGGGAGAGTGGGATAGCTGTATTATTGATATCCTGGGAGGTAAGGCCAAAATGTATGAACTCCTTATACGCGGAGATCCCCAGTTGTTCAAACTTCTCCTTTACAAAGTATTCCACTGCTTTAACATCGTGGTTGGTCACCTTCTCTATCTCCTTTACCCTCTCCGCGTCCTCAACCGAAAAATTGCTGTAAAGATCCCTCAGCCCTTCCTGCTGCTCCCCGGTCACATCCTTTAATTGTGATATACCGGCATTACACAGTGCAATAAAGTACTCCACTTCAACCATCACGCGGTACCTGATCAACCCGTATTCTGAAAAATAATCGGAAAGCGGTTCCGTTTTAGATCTGTATCGACCATCGACCGGTGAGATGGCTGTTAGTTTATTTAATTCCATTTAAATCAATTTTGCATGCCTTGGCCATTCGGGATCAGATTTGAACGGCCCCACAAATTTAGCAGAAAATATTCTTACTTTTGGAGTTATATACAGTTCATTATGAAGCAAACCCCATATACGGTTCTCGCATTATTAGTGGTTCTGGTACTTTCCGGTCACACTGTTGCCCGGACCATCCCGAACTTTGGATCCGGTTCGACGGCGACAAATAGTAACCCGGATTCAATTTCCACACCAAAGACCCTGGTCTATACCTTTGCTATTCAAGACAATATTGCTGCACCTACCTGGCGCATCACACAGGATGCAATGGATGAGGCCGTATCTCTTGGCGCAGATCTGGTGATTCTGCACCTCAACACCTATGGGGGGGAAGTAAGCGCCGCCGACTCAATACGGACCAGGATCCTGAATGCACCCATGCCCGTGCATGTATTTATTGATGACAATGCGGCTTCCGCCGGTGCCCTGATTGCAATCGCCTGTGACAGTATCTTTATGAAGCCAGGTGGAAAGATCGGTGCCGCTACTGTTGTCAACCAGACAGGGGAACAGGTCCCGGATAAATACCAGTCCTACATGCGTGCCACAATGCGTGCTACCGCTGAAGCCCACGGCAAGGATACAATAATTTCCGGCAACGATACCCTGATAGTCTGGCACAGGGATCCTGCTATTGCTGAGGCTATGGTCGATCCAAAGCTTTACGTGGAAGGGATCAGTGATACCGGACAGGTGCTGACATTCACTGCCTCGGAGGCTATCGCACACGGTTACTGTGAAGGGACAGCTGAATCCATCGAGGATGTGATCTCGAAACTGGGTATAAAGGAATATGAATTGAAAATGTACAAACCTACAGGATTGGACAAGTTTATTGGCTTACTGATCAAACCCATTGTGAGCGGCATACTCATTATGATTATCATAGGTGGCATCTATTTCGAACTGCAATCGCCAGGAATAGGTTTTCCCCTGGGCGCCGCCATTACAGCCGCCCTGCTCTACTTTGCACCACTCTATGTGGAGGGACTTGCCGAGAACTGGGAGCTGCTCATCTTTATCATCGGAATTATTCTGATCATGGTCGAAATTTTTGCAATTCCCGGCTTCGGAGTGGCCGGAGTTGCCGGGATTATTGCTGTTATAGCCGGGCTCACCCTGAGCCTGGTTGATAATGTAGTATTTAAGGATCCTCAGTTCACCGGTGAGGGATTAGGGATTTTGTTGAAATCCCTGAGCCTGGTCCTGGTATCTGTACTGCTTGGAGTGATATTCTCGCTCTGGGCGGCCAGGAAGTTATTGACTACCACCGCATTCGGAAATCTCTCCCTGAAAAGTGAACAACGTACCGAAGAGGGCTTCATTGGAGTTGAAACCGAACAGAAGGGCCTGATCGGGGTAGAAGGTGTTGCCCACACAGTTCTCAGACCTTCAGGCAAGGTCATCATAAACGGAAAACTGTATGATGCCAAAGCAGAATATGGTTTCATTGAGAAGGGAGCTCCGGTCCGCGTCATTCGTTATGAAACCGGGCAGGTTTATGTGGTCAGAGTATGAAATATCTGATATCCCTCCGGGTTCACTGGGCGTTGGTCTTTTTGTTGCTCCCGCTCTCCCAGGCAATGAGGGCACAAACAGATCCCTGGTCCGGTTGGGATTCCGATGTTATCATGTCGCTGAACAGTGCCGGAGACACTGAATATTTCAATAATGAAGAGAAAAAAGTGATCCTGTTCATGAACATGGCCAGGTATGACGGACCGCTTTTTGCAAACACTTTCCTGGAGAGTTATTTAAAGGAGAAAAAACTGGACAATAACAGTTATATCAGATCACTGGAAAAGGATCTGAAAAAAGTCTCCGGGTTATCACCTCTGGTAGCAGAAAAAGATCTGACAGCAATTGCACAGGGCCATGCAAAAAAATCCGGAGAAGAGGGAACGACCGGTCACAGTGGTTTTAAGGAACGGTTTGAACCCCTGATGGGAAACCCATACAACCACGTGGGTGAAAACTGCTCATACGGGTATGACAAAGCCATTGATATAGTGATCTCTCTACTGATCGATGACGGTATCAAGGGCCTTGGACACCGAAAAAATATTCTCTCCCCTGATTTCAATTCCGTTGGTGTAGCGATCAGGCCGCATAAGACCTTCAGGGTCAATTGCGTAATGGACTTCGGATCCAGGGATCGCAGCCGTATGAACGAATTACCATTCTGAGCGCCTACTCCTCCTGCTGATTACCTTCCGGTAACAATTTTTGTTGCTTGCGGTACGCAAAAAGAGATAACCCCGTCAATAACAGAACCAGGATATAGCTCCAAAAGGGGATCTTAAAAGATGAACCGCTCGCATAGCTGTGCATGCCCCCCAGGAAGAAGTTGACGCCAAAATAGGTCATTAACACCGAGCTGTAGCTTATAAAAGCAGCCAGGTTAAAGGCAAATCTTCCTCTTAAGCCGGGAACCTTGTGCATATGGGACACCAATGCATAAACCAGGACCGTAATCAGCGCCCAGGTCTCCTTGGGATCCCATCCCCAGTAACGTCCCCAGGATTCATTGGCCCATACACCACCCAGGAACACGCCCGCAGTCATAAAATAGAGTCCGACAATCAGGGTGAGATGGTTCACCCTGGTTACCTGTAGGATCACCTCCTCAAGTTTCGTCTTGTTGGCCGGGTTCAGAAATGCATAAAGAACAACATTCAGCAGTCCCATGATGGAGGCCAGGCCCAGGAATCCATACCCTGCCATAATAACTGCAACATGAATGGTGAGCCATACAGATTTCAGCACGGGTACCAGGTTTGTAATTTCCGGGTTCATATTGCTCATCCCGGCTACCAGCAGTGATAGTGCTGCCAGAATGGATGTAAGAGCAAGGGCATACCTCGAATGCTTCACGAAGATCAATCCTGCCAGCAGGGTGACCCAGGAGACAAAGATCATCGATTCATATCCGTTGCTCATAGGGGCATGCCCGCTGATGTACCATCTGGCGGCAAGGACCACGGTATGGGCCAGAAGCATCAGCGCCAGCAGACCCACACCAGCTTTGAATAGTTGATTATAGAGCTTTCTGGGTTTGAATACCAGCAGAAATGCCAGTGTCATCATGATAATCCCGAATATACCGTACAATTTCGCCAGAAGTGGAAACACATTGATCCGGTTGTACATGATCTCCATATTCTTTTTCGACTCCGGAGGCAGGACCCCATTGGAAAACTGATTTTCACCCAGCTGATCAACATACACCCTGGCAGCTCCGTAATTACCCTGTTGCAGCGCGGTGAGATACCTGAGGAACACACGCGACATGGTGTCCTTCGTGTTGTTCATCTGTCCCATCATGGCTTCACTCACCGATGCCCATTTGTGATTCTCGGCCCCTTGATCGGGGAAAATACGGATCAATCCACCCGACTGGACCAGGTAGAAAGCATTGAGCCTGTCATCCAGCTTGATCACCTCACGGTCCAGTTCACTTTGCATAGCCACCGGTTTGGAGTAAGCATCGTTCACCAGGTCAGTAAGCAGGTAACTTCCGGTGGAATCATCCATCAGGTCACTGAAACTGACCATGTTCCCCCTGTAGCCAGTGAGGCGTTGAAGATCAGGGTGTTTAATGTCAAAAAGCCTCTTATTCTGCCACACATCCGGATACAGGATCATACCAAGGAGAACCTGGTCTGGTGTATAATTTTGGTAAGTTGAATGTTTGGTGACTTTCCTGACCACCTCGTTGGCAAGGGTATTCATCGGCTTAAAACGACCTCCCTTATCCTGAACCCAGAGGTATCCAAACTCTTTGGCAGGTTCTTTGGGAGGAACCTCCTGTGAAAAAAGTGAAAGGCTGCCGCCCAGCAGCAACATGACCATAATGATCGATTTTGCCGCAGTCGAGGTCTTCTTTGCTATCATGGCGAAGCGGGTTCCCGGCATGAACATGGCCACTATCATACCCCCAATCAGCACGAGGTAGCCAAGATAAGTGATAAATGTCCCGGCACGGTCCTTGTTGACCGAGAGTATGGTTCCCATTTCATCATTGTCATAAGATGCCTGGTAGAACCTGAAACCTCTGTGTTTCAATACATTATTCATAAATATCCTGTGTTCCTCCTGGAGTCCCAGATCATTATCGATCAGTACCACTTCGCTGGCGAAGGAGGAGGGACTGTTGGAGCCGGGATAACGTTCCACCTCAAAATCCTTGAGGAAAAGTGAAAATGGCAGCTGAATCTCCCTGGAACCATAAGTAATACTATAGTTCAGGTTACCCATACTTCCATTTACAGGTTGACCCTTCAATTTTGCCAGTCCGGGTACAAACACTTCGGATGTCATCCCCATGTACCTGATGTGAAGCTTCACGGCCCCGAGATGTGAGCCCATCTGTCCACCAGTAGCCCTGACAATCTGTTTTCTGGCCGAGGGTATAAAACTCTGGAGGGCCATGCGCATGTGCCCCATGGAATAGAGTGCCCCTTCCCTGATGGGAACTTCAGTACCCGCATCGTATTCTTCTCCCTCATTACCTCCCATCTGCATCAACGTAACTTTAAACGGAGCCACCAACCAGACGGCATCTCCCTGGGAATAGAAATTAATAAGGGCAGATGTGTCCGAAGTATTAAATCCCATGGTCAGACCCATTGCCTCTCCTGTACCACCCGATGGAATACCAACAGATGTCTGTCGATCAGTCACAACCATTATCTGCAGAAAAGGTTCTCCCCCGGGAGACTCAACATACTGCTCGACGGCATTGGCCATATACAATACCGACCTGATCTTCACTTTTTCATCTCCGATACTGGTACTCATGTGATAACCCTTGGGAGTCAGATCAGTGAGCATCACAGCCTTGGAGTGCCGGACGGTGTCACCGTTAGCTTCCAGTATCACATCCACATAGGCATTATTGCTCAACATGACATTGGAGATTCCATTCTCCCTGATATGCATATTCCCTTCATAACTGATAAAACGGGTCACAGAAGCACCGATCAGGATCAATATAAATGCAAGATGGAAAATCAGTACAACGATCTTTTTGCGCCTGAAGAACTTTTGTTTAACCATTACCCCCACAATATTGATCCCGATTAACAGCATCAATACTTCAAACCAGTGTGTCCCATAAACCAGGGCCCACGCGGTCTGGGTGGAATAAGAGCTCTCGACAAAAGTAGCCAGTGCCAGTACAACGATGAGAATAACCAAAAGCACCGCCATAAATGGCATTGATATAAGGAATGATAATTTTTTCAACATATGAATAGGATATTTTAGGGGGCGTAAGTTAGTAATTTCATCCCATTTGAAACAAACTACCCAGCTGATAAACAACAAAACTTGCAGTCCATGCAATAGCCGTTGTATAAAACAGTACAAATGCGGCCCATTTCCAGCTTCCAGACTCCCTTCCAACAGCTGCAATTACTGCCACACACGGAAGATAGAAAAGCACGAACAGGAGAAAAGAGATCCCTGTCAATGGAGTAAAAACCCTGCTTCCCACTCTGGGACCGGCTGTATATACCTGCTCCCTGAGCCTGTTTTGAAGGGAGACTGTTACATCCCCTGTATCCATATCTGCCTCATACAGTACACCCATTGTGCTTACTACGATCTCCTTGGCAGCAAAACCTGTAACCAGGCTGATGCCCATTTTCCAATCAAAGCCAAGTGGCCTGATGACAGGTTCAATGGCTTTACCCAAACGTCCAATCCAGGAGTTTTGCTGGCGTTCAGACTCCATCTGTTGTGTGAGTAACAGTGCCTGGGATTCTGACATGACTGTTCCCTTCTGCTTTTCCAGTTCTATAAGCTGATTATAATCCCTTGTATACTCCACATTCCTGGGAAAATATCCCAGCGCCCAGATCACCAGTGAAGCCAGCAGGATCACTCCTCCCATCTTTTTCAGGTAATGAGCACCCTTGTGCCACATGTGGCGGAGAATCACCCTTATACCCGGATTCCTGTAAACAGGCAGTTCCATTACAAACGGTGCCTCACTATTCCTGAAAAATGTCTTTTTAAACACGATGGACATCAGCATGGAGAATGCCACACCGGTCATGTAAAGCATAAAAATCACATTTCCTGCCCTGGCGGGAAATATCGCCCCGGCAATCAACACATATACGGGAAGTCTGGCACTGCATGACATAAAGGGGATGATTAACATTGTAAGCAGCCGGTCATTCTTGTTCTCCAGTGTCCTCGTGGCCATTATTGCAGGTACATTACAACCAAAACCCATAATCAGCGGAATAAAGGATTTTCCATGCAGTCCGAACAGGTGCATTACCTTATCCATAATAAAAGCTGTACGGGCCATATAGCCAGTATCCTCCATCAGGGAAATAAAGAAGAAAAGAATAAGGATATTGGGAAGAAATACGATCACACCACCAACACCGCCAATGATCCCGTCAACCATCATATCCCGGAATATCCCCCCGGCCATATTTGAATCGATGAACTGGCCCAGCAGATCCACTCCCTTTGAGATCCATGCCATGGGATAATTACCCAGGGTAAAGGTGGCCTGGAACATCAGCCAGAGAAATCCAAAAAAGATGGGAAATCCCAGATATTTATGGGTCAGTATCCTGTCTATCCTCTGGGACCGGGAGAAGCCCGGATTGGCACCGCTCCTCTTCATGGTCTCCTTCAGTGCTCCAGCCACAAAACCGTACCGGGCATCTGTAATCAGGGTCTCAGCTTCCTCTTTGAACAGGTTACCGATACGTCTGTTCTCCTCCTGTGCCATCTCCCGGATCTCCATGTAATTGGCCGCATTCGAAACCAAAAAGGCACAACTGTCGTCCCTTTCCAGCATTTTCAGGGAGATAAACCTTGAAGAGTAATGATCGGTAAGGGAGGGTGTCTCACGGATCAGTTCCTGCAATTTTTGAATCGAGTGTTCGATCTCCGTTCCATAATTGATATGGATATGCCTGATAACCGGATCCTGGTTCTCGAAAACACGTATGACATGATTTAACAACCTGAATATTCCTTTACCTTTGTGGCTGATTGTAGGAACAATCCTGATACCCAGCAGTTTGCTAAGCAGCCCCAGATCGACCTGGTCCTTTCTTGCAATCAGGTCATCATACATATTCAGGGCCAGCACAACGGTTACATCCATGTCGATCAGCTGACTGGTGAGGTAGAGGTTGCGTTCCAGGTTATTGGCATCAACCACATTCACCACTACATCGGGCTTTTTTTTGAGAATGTGCTCTCTTACAAAACGCTCCTCGCTTGAGTAATCAGAAAGGGAGTAGGTTCCAGGAAGATCTGTTATCCGGAAGGTATAGCCTCTGTGGTTGAAGATAGCCTCCTTCGAATCAACCGTTACCCCTGCATAGTTCCCAACGTGTTCCCTGGAGCGGGAGACACGGTTATACAGCGTGGTTTTACCACTATTGGGATTCCCCACCAGGGCCACCTCGATTATCTTCCCCGGCCTGGGAATCACCGGTCCCCTCAGAAGCGCATCGGAATTGAGAGCCAGCCCGGTCGGTACCATAGCTCGGTACTCACGTTCCGGAATTACTTCCACCAGATTGGCCTCACTTTTTCGGAGGGAAACATTGCTTTCGAGTATTCTGTATTCAACAGGATCCTTCAGTGGCGCAGACTTCACAACGGTAACGTTTTTCCCCCGGATGAATCCCATCTCGGTCAGCCGCTTGCGAAAGGCACCTCTTCCCCTGATTCGGGCTATTATTGCTGAATCGCCAGTATGTAATTCGTTCAGGGTCATTGATTATATCTTCCCGGCAAACCTGTAGCCCAATTCTTCGATGACCTTTTTAATTTGATTATCTGAAACAGATTCAGCCTGTATAGTTACCTGGTTATTGACCCGGTCCGCAACCACTTCTGTAACACCCTCCAGATCCTTCAATCCATTTTCTACCGTTGCTTTGCAATGTTCGCAAGTCATGCCCTCTACCCTGTATTGCGTTACGTTATCTTTCATATGATATGTTTTTTCCTTGTCTGTTTTTCTTTCCTTCTGATGTGAAATCAGTTTCAGCAGGTACCCGTTAAGTATCAGCGATAAAAGGATCGCCGTTGTGGCCCAGTTGATCCACCCGGTATGATGTCCATCCGTGCCGGACATAGCAGAGATCGCGTTTGAAAACCACTCCCTGGGCAATAGTTCATTGACGAGAATCCCGAAAATCAGTGCCCCTCCGATGATGGTCCCCAGGTATACCCACAGGGATCTTTTCCCAAGTGAATTCCCAATTACTGCCATTGTAGCAACATTGGTAGCCGGGCCGGCCATTAAAAGGACCAGTGCCGCTCCCGGTGATAATCCTTTCATCAGCAGTACCGCCGCAATGGGAATGGAGCCTGTGGCACAGATATAGAGAGGTACCGAAGCCAGTATCATCAATAACATGGCCAGGTATTCACTTGAAATAATGCTTGTGAAAAAATCATCCGGGATCAGTACAGAAAGCAGGGCAGCCACCAGCATGCCGATTACCAGCCACTTGGATATATCCTGGATCAGCTCCACGAAGCCATACCTGAAAAACTCTTTAACGCTTCTTTCATACGGCTCCGCATTTTTATTTTCTCTGTCTCCTATACCCTCACTGTTCCGCTCGGCTGCATTTCCCAGTACTCCTCCCACCAGTCCCGTTACCATGGCTACAACCGGCCTGATAATGGCAAATGGGAGTCCGAGCAGGGAGTAGGTTGCCAGGATGGAGTCTACACCTGTCTGAGGTGTTGAGATCAGGAAAGAGATGGTGGGACCTCTGGAGGCGCCATTCTTATAAAAACCTATCCCCGCAGGCAACACACCACATGAACACAGTGGCATTGGAACACCCAGCAGGGAAGCATTGAATACGGACCTGAAATTGTTATTACCCATATACCTGATAATCATCTGCCTGGGGAATACTACTCTGAGTAATCCGGCAAAGAAGAAACCCAGCAACAGGTATGGCGACATCTCATTTACAAGTCTCACCAGCTCACCAACATATGCACCAACAATCTCTTTCACCACCAGTCTCCTTTTAGAAAAGTATAACAACTAAATCCCGGAAAGGATCACAGACAAAAGTAATTCAGATTGTCTGGCCACCGATCCCTATAATTGGGTATTTTGCAGGAAATGGGTATATTAACGGGGTGCATGTAAAACGCATATACATTGTCATTCCGGTTTTAATCTGGGGAATTACATTCCAGTCCTTTTCTCAGGATGAACCCTATGTCCTGAAACGACAGGAATATAAAGTCCCTCTTACATCCATCAACTTTTCACCGGACGGTACAACAATACTGGCTGGCTTTAATGATGGATCGTTCAGGTTGCTTGATCCGGTTAATTTCGAAGTACAACTTGAGGTGGAAGATGCACATTACAAGGCAGTCAATGCCATGGACATGCCGCCAAAAATGGATTTTATTCTCACCGCCGGCGGCAACAGTATCAAACTATGGGACCGGAGCGGGAATTTCCTGGTTGAGTGGAAAGGTCACGCTACCACCATCTGGAACGCGGAGATCAGCAGGGACGGGAAATGGGCGGTCTCCTCGGCTGTGAATAAGACTTTCCTGCTCTGGGATGTATACAACAGCGTGATTGCCGCAAAAATGCAGGGGCATGAAGATGTGGCCATGGCTGTTTCTATCAGCCCGGATAACCGGATGATTGCCAGTGGAGGTAACGACAACACATTGCAGATCTGGGATCTGGAAAGCAGGCAGGTGATCACTTCACTTCATGGTCCCACCCAGGATATATACGATGTGAAATTCAGTCCCGATAACCGCCTGGTGGTAGCTTCCTCCAGGGACAAATCAGCAAGGTTGTACGATTTAATCGAGGAAAAACTGATCCTGATCCTAAAAGGCCACACGGAAATGGTCCTTGAAGCAGAATTCAGCCCTGACGGTCATTACCTGATCACGGGATCAGCCGACGAGTCGGTGATCCTGTGGGATGTGAAATCCGGTGAGAAGATCTACCAGTTCCTTGAAGACAATGGTGCCGTAATGGATCTGGTCTTTCATCCTGACGGACACTCATTCTACAGTATTACACATGGAGGTGACCTGACCCGCTGGAAGCTTGATCCCGAAATATTTGTTCTGAAATATTTTGAAAAACAGTACAGCGAGGAGCTTGCCTCACAGGACATTTTCGAACAAAGGCAGAAGGGAGAATCCAAAAATGAGTATGATATCAGGTTGAAAGAGGCTGAAGTGAAGAAAGCAGAAATAATCGCCCGTTTCTATAATCAATACCTTGCTGAAAGAGGCTGGTAAGGATCATTTCATGAGGGATACTTTCCGGTCCAATCGCTCCCGGACTGCCCAATAACATCCTCCGCAAATATGAGCATAAGCAGCTTCACCGTACCTTTGCAACAGGTATGAAACTCAATCTGCATATCACCTCCAAAAGATTGTTCCTGAATATTAAACAAAGGGACATGTACAGCAGAGGGTTCCTGATAACAGGTGCCTGATAATCTATTGTTTCCCAATACTTTTTCATTTCACTTTACCTTTGCCTTATGAATTTACCATACGCAGAACCCTATAAAATAAAAATGGTGGAGCCCATGCATCAAAGCACACCTGAACATAGGGCAGAATGGATCAAAAATGCACACTATAATCTTTTCAATCTGAAGAGCTCCCAGGTATTTATCGACCTGCTAACAGATTCAGGAACCGGGGCCATGAGCCAGGAACAGTGGTCGGCACTGATGAGTGGGGATGAATCCTATGCCGGGAGTCAATCCTTCGACCGGATGAAGGAGATTATCACCTCAATGACTGGTTTCCCTTACATACTCCCGACCCACCAGGGCAGGGCTGCCGAGAATGTACTCTTTTCGGTGCTGGTTAAAAAAGGTCATGTTGTTCCCGGCAATGCCCATTTCGATACCACCAAGGGACATATTGAATTTCGCAGGGCCACTGCTTACGACTGCACCATTGACGAAGCAAGTGACACGAGCCTGTACCATCCATTTAAAGGTAACCTGGATATTGGTAAACTTGAAAACATTGTGCAGGTATACGGACAGGAAAGAATTCCCATGATTGTTGTTACCATTACCTGCAACTCAACAGGAGGACAGCCCGTGAGTATGGAAAACCTGAGAGCAGTGCGACAGTTCGCCGACCGGTATGGCATCCCGGTGATCTTTGATGCTGCCAGGTTTGCAGAAAATGCCTACTTCATTAAGATCCGTGAAAAGGGTTATGAAGAGAGGTCTATCAGGGAGATTGTGAAAGAGATGTTCGCGCTTGCCGATGGGATGACCATGAGCAGCAAGAAAGACGGGATAGTCAATATGGGTGGTTTCATCGCCCTTAACAGCAAGGATCTATACCGGGAAGCCACTACGTTCAATATCATGTTTGAAGGGTACATTACCTACGGTGGTATGTCGGGAAGAGACATGGCTGCACTGGCACAGGGCCTGGAGGAAGCTACCACCTTTGAATACCTGGAGAGCAGGGTCAAGCAGGTTCACTACCTGGGCGGGCTTCTCAGAGAGGCCGGGATCCCGGTCCAGGAACCTTTTGGCGGGCATGCCATCTTTGTAGACGCCACCCGTTTTCTGCCCCTGGTATCACGGGAGGAGTTCATTTCCCAGACACTGGCCGTTGAACTTTACCTTGAATCCGGTGTACGTGCCGTAGAGATAGGCACACTGCTGGCAGACCGTGATCCCGAAACACGTGAAAACCGCTACCCGAAACTTGAACTACTGAGACTTACCATCCCACGGAGGGTATACACCCGCAACCATATTGATTATGTTGCAGAAGCCCTGAAGAACATCTATCTGCGCCGGGAGCAAATTACTTCTGGATACAGGATCATGTATGAGTCTCCCATCATGAGACATTTTACGGTGGAACTGGAGAAGATCTGATAACTGAATGGATCCAATTCCGGGCTTTGTAATGTGCAGGTGTGTTCACTCACCTGATGCTCCAATCAAATAATGCTCCATGAAATAATTTAGCGATATTTACCGGCTCAAATAAGTTATGAGAGATTTAACAGAAGGAAGTGTTGGAAAGAATATTCTGCGTTTCGCCATGCCGATGCTTGTGGGAAACATGTTCCAACAACTCTATACCTTTGTGGACCAGATTATTGTGGGCAGGTATCTGGGAAAGGAGGCCCTGGCAGCAGTGGGAGCATCATTTCCTGTTATATTTACGTTGATTGCCCTTATCATCGGGATTGCTACCGGAGGCACCATCGTGATCTCCCAGTTTTTCGGCGCCAAGGATTTGGACAAGGTAAAACGCGCCATCGATACCATATTTATTGTCATGGGTGTGTTTGCCGTGATCATGACAGTAGTGGGCATCAGCTTTTCAGAACAGATCTTTAGAATGATAAAGCTTCCACAGGAGCTGATGCCCCTGGCCAATAACTATTTAACCATTTATGTTTCGGGCCTGGTTGTCTTTTTTGGATATAACGGAGTGGCAGCCATACTGAGGGGACTGGGGGACTCTACTACCCCACTCTATTTTCTGATCCTGGCCACCTTTATCAACATCAGTCTGGACCTGCTTTTCATAGTCAAGCTGGGGTGGGGTATTGAGGGGGCGGCTTTTGCAACTATAATTGCTCAGGGTACTGCCTTTATTGTGGCCATCTTCTATCTTAACCGGAACCATGAGTTGATCAGGTTCAACATCAGGGAATTCAGGTTTGACTGGGGAATCTTTAAACAGAGCCTGCGTATCGGATTACCTACAGGCCTCCAGCAGACCTTTGTGGCACTGGGAATGATGGCACTCATGGGAATTGTAAACGGATTCGGAACCAACGTGGTAGCCGGTTATACTGCAGCGGGCCGTCTCGACAGCCTGGCAGTGATCCCCTCCATGGTCTTCTCTTTTGCACTTTCAACATTTGTAGGTCAAAACATCGGGGCAGGTAAGATCGATCGTGTTAAAAAGGGGTTGGCACGTACCATGCTGATGTCATCGGCAAGCGCCATTTCGATCACCATTTTGATCATTCTGTTCAAGTATCCCCTGATGCGGCTATTCACACATGATCAGTCAGTAATTAACATCGGGGGTGAATACCTGACGATTGTTACCTCCTTTTACCTGCTCTTCACCGGGATGTTTGTATACGGAGGAGTTATGAGGGGTGCCGGGGATACACTGATCCCCATGTTCATCACGCTTTTTTCGCTCTGGATCATAAGGATACCTGCTGCCGTTTACCTCAGCAGGGATACCGTTGATTTATTTGGAATTACATTAAAAGGTGCGGGTTTGGGTCAATCCGGAATATGGTGGTCTATCCCATGCGGTTGGGGAGCCGGTCTGATATTCTCTTTTATATATTATCGCACTGGCAGGTGGAAAAGAAAGAGTGTTGTCAAAGCGGAAGTCGAACCAACAACCATTACCCGTTAGTAATCGATAATATTATTTAACCTGCATTTCGTTGATTTACACCACTTGATTGGGTAACTTGGTTCGATATTTGTGCGTCAAATGAGAACTAACGCTACCTCCTTTGCCAGGATGATCAGGTACTCACTACTTTTTTTAACAGGATGGCTGCTTTTCTCAGATCAGCTTGCCGCACAGGATGACTATATCCGTTTTAATAGAATCACTATCAATGACGGGTTGTCGCTCAGCTCGGTATACGATATCTATCAGGATTCCAAAGGATTTATGTGGTTCGGGACCGAAGACGGGCTCAATAAATATGATGGTCAGAGCATTACCGTATATGGCGCACATACCGATCAACACAATCTACTTGCAGACAAATGGATCGAATTGATATTCGAAGATAAATCGGGGGTCATATGGCTCGGCTCAAGGAGCGGTCTTACCAGGTATAATCCGCGTACAGGCCTGTTCACGGCTCTCAAGCACAACCCGATAGATTCAAACACCCTCTCCAATGATACCATAACGGCCATAGAAACTGATATCAGAAATGAAATATGGGTTGGAACCTTCAGTGGATTGAACCATGTAAACAGGTACTCAAACGATGTGCAAAGGGTTGTGCCGGATGACCAGGACCTTGTTGGCCTGACCAGCAGGATATCGGGGTTCCTGAGTGATGAATCAGGCAGGTTCTGGATCGCCACCTATAAGGGGTTATACAGCTATGATAGAAAATCAGGGTTGTTCTTTAGTGAAAACATTGAAGGCCTGATCGATACAAGCACCATCATTTATCAGATAGCCCAGGGGGATGAAGCCTTGTGGCTTGGTACCAGCAGGGGACTTGTAAAACTTGACCTGTCTCCGGATCGCCAGCATAACTTGATCTCCCTTGATTTTCCTGATGAGAGTGCCACGATCAACACTGTTCTTCCTGATAAACTGGGACATGCATGGGTTCTGACCAGTGAGGGACTCTATTGTTACCGTGGTGAGGAGGTGGGACTGGTCAGGCTTCTTTCCGCTGGGGGCAATACTCATTCACTTGCGCTGAATCCACATGAATCGCTCCTGGAGGATATCAGTGGAGATATTTGGTTTGGTACCTTTGGGAACGGTGTTTACAGAATTGACCCGGGTACCCTCATTTATAAACACTACACGAACAACCCTGCCGATCCGCAGAGCCTTTCAGAGAATTCTATCAATTGCATATTCCAGGATCGATCAGGTGCTACCTGGTTTGGAACTTTTGGTGCCGGTATCAATATTATGAATCCCCATTCCAACAGGTTCACACTCTTTAAAAATGATCCATTTAATCAGAACAGCCTGGCCAGTTCATTCGTATGGACCATGTACGAGGCAGCCGACAATTCCATTTGGATGGGGACAGATGCACATGGGATCAGTCGCTATGACCCGCACAGAAAAACGTATATCCACTACGACCACAATCCCTTTGATCCGACCTCACTGTCAAACTCCTCCGTCCGGAAGATCTTCCAGGACAGCAAGGGAAGGATCTGGATAGGAACTGATGGTGGTGGTCTTGATCTTTTTAATAGCCGAGATCGTTCCTTTACACACTTCCGGCACAATCCCAAAGATTCAACTTCCATATCACACAACTCGGTCCGAACAGTGTATGAGGATCACCAGGGGAGGATCTGGATCGGCACCCGCGACGGGCTGAACCTCCTGCAGGAGAAAGATATGACTTTCAATCACTACCTGGCGGGGGCATATCCGGGTGAAGGTACGCCCCATAATTTTATATATTCTTCCATTCTCGAGGACGAGAATGATAACATCTGGGTGGGAACTTATGGTGGTGGACTCTGCCGGTTGAATCTCGAAGAGGGTAATTGTATCAGCTATTCCCATGATCCGGAAGATCCCAATACAATCTCTGACAATATTGTCTTTTCCATTTATGAGGATCCGCAGGGAAGATTCTGGATCGGGACCAACAGCGGACTGAATATGTTTTACCCGGCCACCGGATCTTTCAGACGATTCGGAGTAAGCGAGGGTCTGGCCAATGAGGTCATTTACGGGATACTGCCGGACAATAATAACTGTATCTGGCTCAGTTCCAACCTGGGAATCTCAAGGTTCAACCTGGAGACTTTTGAGGTAAAGAACTTTGATATGAACGACGGTCTCCAGAGCAATGAATTCAACGGAGGCTCCTACCATAAGGGAGCCAGCGGCAATCTTTACTTTGGTGGTGTATACGGTATGAATGTTATTGATCCAGAAGCCATTCAGCCGGTTAGAAAAGTGCCGGAAGTAACACTGACGAAGCTTGAAGTGCTCGGGAAAGAGGTGCTCATTGCAGACATCGATCTTGAAGAGGAATTTGAAGACAATCCCAGTCAAATTGTTGAGTTCGAGGAGAATTTCTATTCAAGTGAAAATGTGACCTATATGGAAGAGATCACACTGGATTATAAACACAGGTTCTTTTCAGTTGAGTTTGCAGCACTCAATAACCTGCAAACCGGAGATCTGCAGTATAGCTACATCATGGAAAACCTGGAAACGGACTGGAACAATGCCGGGACCAGGAACTATGTCTCATATACCAATATGAAAGCAGGTACCTATCTGCTGAAGGTCGTAGCTGTAAATTCAGATGGCTTCAGGAGTGATCCCCCCATGCTGCTTCGCATCAACATTACTCCACCAATATGGCTGTCCTGGTGGTTTATCCTGATGGAGATCATTGTATCCACTGCCATTGTTGTGATGATCTATATTTACCTGCTGAAATCACGCACCAACCGGCTGTTGAAATATCAGAACCAGCAGATTAGCCAGGCCAACGAAGCACTTCGAAGATCAGAAAGAAACCTGAAGGAGTTAAACGCTACCAAGGATAAATTCTTCTCCATTATTTCGCATGATCTGAGGAACCCTTTTTCAAGCTTGCTCTCCATCAGTGATCTGATGGTCGAAAGTTTTGATGATACTGAAAGAGAGGATCATAAGGCCGGATTTATTAAGATCAACCAATCTGTTAAACATCTGCTTGATCTTTTGGAGAACCTGCTCACCTGGTCGAGATCACAAAGGGGAAGGATCAAATACGATCCAGTAAGATTTAACCTGAGTTCCCTGGTACAGGAAAACATCAATCTGCACAAGTTACTTGCAGAGAAGAAAGGAATCATGCTCCTCTCACCTGATCTGGATGAGGTATTTGCATATGGTGACAGGGATATGATCAACAGTGTGATCCGTAACCTGGTGACCAACGCTGTTAAGTTCACTGAAAAGAACAAAAAAGTAGAGATCCAGGTGAAACCGGGGGAGAAGGAGATAGAAGTGAGCATTGTGGATGAAGGGATCGGGATTACTTCTGAACAATTGAATAAGTTATTCCGGATCGATGAAAAGTTTAAGTCCACAGGAACTGCAGGAGAGAAAGGAACGGGTCTTGGCCTGATCATCTGCAAGGAATTTGTAGAGAAAAACGGGGGGGAAATCTCTGTTCAGAGTGCTCCCGGTAAAGGTTCCGTATTCAGCTTTACAGTGCCCATGGCCAACTGAACGTTGCCAAAGCAATCTTAATACTGTAAATTTGCCCCGAACCTTATCTAAGAAAACATGATCAGATCCATGACCGGCTTTGGGAAAGCCGAACGCATGCTGGCCGACAAGAAACTGACCATCGAAATTAAGTCCCTCAATAGCAAACAACTAGATACCAGTACCCGTCTGCCACCCCTCTATAAAGAGAAGGAGCTGGAGATCCGTCAGCTAATTGCAACCGAGCTGGAGAGAGGAAAGGTGGATTGCTCTGTTTACTATGAACTATCAGCTAAGAATACCCCGGTCATCATTAATGAGCCGGTTGTTAAAAGTTATTTCGAGCAGCTGTACAGGATCTCAGGTGAACTGGGACTCGATACTTCCATTGAGCTTTTAAGTATGGTCATGAAATTACCGGATAGCATCAAGACAGAAAAAACCGAACTTGATGCTGAGGAGTGGGAAACGGTGAAAAATACATTAAAGGAGGCATTGGACAACCTGAACACATTCAGGAACCAGGAAGGAGATTCACTGGAGCGTGATCTGCGTCTTCGGATCGATGCTATCAACCGGAAACTTGATCATGTGGATACCCATGAAAAGGAACGTATTGATCAGGTTCGGGAACGCATTGGAAAACACCTGGAAGAGCTTGAAATGAAAGATAAGATCGATGAGAACCGGTTTGAACAGGAACTCATTTACTATATTGAAAAGCTGGATATATCAGAAGAGAAGGTCAGGCTGGCCAATCATTGCAAATATTTTCTGGAGACTATGGAGGAACAGGGTCCCACCGGTAAAAAACTGGGATTCATTTCACAGGAGATGGGAAGGGAGATTAATACCCTGGGATCGAAAGCAAACCACAAAGAGCTTCAAAAGCTCGTTGTGGAGATGAAGGATGAGCTCGAGCGAATCAAGGAACAGGTCCTTAACGTACTTTAATGAAGGGAAAATTGATCATCTTCAGCGCACCGTCCGGTGCAGGTAAATCTACTATCGTTCAGCACCTGATAAAACAGGATATGGGTCTTGAATTCAGTATTTCGGCCACATCACGTCAGCCCAGAGAGGGAGAGGCAGATGGCAGGGAGTATCATTTCATTTCTCCGGAGGAGTTTCGCAGGAAGATAAAGGAGAATGCCTTCATTGAATGGGAAGAAGTTTACCCGGAACAGTATTATGGCACACTTCACAGCGAAGTGGAGGATATCCTCGAACAGGGTCATCATGTCATCTTTGATATAGATGTGGCCGGTGGAATAAATCTGAAAAAAGCCTACAGGGAAAGGGCCTGTGCCATTTTTATTCAGCCCCCCTCACAGGAGGTACTCGAAAAGCGGTTGCGTTCAAGGGGTACCGATAATGAAGCCTCGCTCAGGAAAAGACTTGATAAAGCCATTTTTGAGTTGGAATATGCATCCCGGTTCGATCATATCATTATTAACGACATCCTGGAGGAGGCTCTTTCAGAAGCCGAACAAATAGTAAGAGATTTCCTTGCCCTATGATCACCGGACTCTATTTTGGCTCATTCAATCCCATTCATATCGGGCATCTGGCCATTGGCAGTTTTATGGTTGAATTCAGCGATGTAGAACAGTTATGGTTCGTGGTAAGCCCGCAGAATCCTTTGAAGCAGAAACAAAGCCTGCTTGATGATTACCAGCGGCTCCAGATGGTCCGGCTTGCAATTGAGGATGACGACCGGTTCATGGCCTCTGACATTGAATTTAAATTGCCTACTCCTTCCTATACCATCGATACCCTGACCTACCTGCAGGAAAAATACCCGGGAAGGAAGTTTCAGTTGATTATGGGAAGTGATAGCCTGCAAACCTTTCATAAGTGGAAACATGCCGAACTGATCGTTGAAAAATACCACCGGCTCATATACCCGCGTCCAGGCACAATTCTGGATCCGGCTACTTCGATACCCAATGCAACTATTGTGGATGCACCTATGATGGAAATCTCATCCAGCTTTATCCGGAAAGCTATCAGAAACGGGAAAGATGTACGCCACCTGGTACCTGCAAAGGCGTATACCTATATGCGTGAGATGCACTTTTACGAAAAATAGATCCTCGGATACCTTCACAGATATTATACCGCGGCTGAACTTTGTGCTGCGCACAAACTAAGGCGGCTTAAATAATAACTGTTCCGGTCTTATGGGACTGTTTGGTTCTGGGGGTGGAACGCCTTTTCAGACGTTGAGTTTGGCCTCCTTGACTATCTCCATGCCCCTGTGTATGGCCTTTTCATTGACGGGTATCAGATGATGGTGCCTTTCAGGAAGGGATTTGCGAAGCCCCTTGATCACATTATCAAAATCAACGACTGGTTTTACCTTGATATAGGCACCCAGGACTACCATGTTAAATGTGATGGGCGATTTCATGCGAACGGCCTCCTCGGTGGCTTCAACCTGGAAGATCCTGATATCCTCCCGTTCTGGGTGACGCGTAATGCCGTTGGGGTCATAGATCAGTAATCCGCCAGGCTTTACCCTTGATTCAAACTTGTCCATCGATTGCTGGTTCAGCAGAATGGCAGTATCATAACTCTGCAATACCGGTGAACTGACACGGTCGTCACTTAAGATAACGGTTACATTCGCTGTACCTCCACGCATTTCCGGACCGTACGAAGGCATCCAGCTTACCTCCTGGTCCTGCATGATCCCTGAGTAGGCCAGGATCTTTCCCATGGAGAGGACTCCCTGTCCCCCGAAACCTGCAATGATGATCTCTTCAGTCATTATAGTCTATTTTCTTATTTCCTAACAGCTAGCAAACCTAACATTCTATTATTCTAACTTTCCACCAGCTTCCCATCCACCTTTATATCACCCATGGGATAGAATGGGAACATATTTTCCTCCATCCATATATTGGATTCATTGGGAGTCATTTTCCAGCCTGAATTACAATTGGATACAAACTCAATAAAGGAGAGTCCCTTTTTCTCTTTCTGGACTTCAAAAGCTATTCGGATTGCCTTTTTAGCTTTGCGGACCGGACCGGGTTTATGCACAGACTGGCGAGTGACATAATAAGTTCCGTCCAGACGGGCGATCATCTCGGTGATCTTATAGGGTGGCCCCATCGTCTTGCTGTTCCTTCCGTATGGTGAGGTGGAAGACTTCATCCCTTCCAGTGTAGTCGGGGCCATCTGTCCGCCGGTCATACCATAAATACCGTTATTTACAAAAAAGATCGTGATATTCTCTCCCCTGTTGCAGGCATGAATAGTCTCCCCTGTTCCGATGGCCGCAAGGTCCCCATCACCCTGGTATGTAAATACATATTTGTCGGGCCAGAGCCTTTTAATCCCGGTTGCAAGTGCCGGGGCCCTTCCATGCGCAGCCTGTGAGCAGTCTATATCCATAAAATCATAAGCCAGCACAGAACATCCCACAGGTGCAATCCCTATGGTGTCCTCCTGGATCCCCATTTCTTCCACCACTTCCATAATAAGCCTGTGGATGGTGCCGTGGCCACAGCCCGGGCAATATGAGAGAGTCGCATCAGTTAACAGCGGAGTACGCCTGTAAACCAGGTTCTCGGGTTTTATGATCTCTTTGAGTTCCATCTATTATCCTCCTATGTATTTTTCTTCCATTGCATGTAAAACGTCATCCGGCGAATGGATCTTTCCTCCAACCATCCCGTAATGATAAACTGGTACCTTTCCGTTCACAGCAAGTTTAACATCTTCAACCATCTGTCCTGAACTCAGCTCCACTGCCATCATACCCTTGACCTTCTTTGCCATCCTGGCAATTTCAGCAGTAGGAAACGGGAAAAGGGTCTGGGGCCGCAACAAACCAACCTTTTTCCCACGTCCCCTGGCTAAATCCACGGTTTTCTGACAGATCCTGGCACTGGAACCATAAGCCACCAGCAGGAATTCAGCATCATCGCATTCAATTTTTTCGAACATCACATCCTGCTGCATGGAATCATATTTGGCCTTCAGCTTCAAATTGTGTTCATATTGTTTATCGGGATCCAGGTTCAGCGAGGTGATAATATTTCGTTCCCTTCCCTTATGCTTCCCTGTTATTACCCAGGACTGGTCAAATTCGGTAACCCTCTTCTTCTGTGGAGGAAGTTCCACCTTCTCCATCATCTGACCGATCAACCCATCAGAGAGGATCAGAGCCGGGTTCCTGTATTTGAAAGCCAGTTCAAATGCCAGATCGACAAAATCGGCCATCTCCTGGACCGAAGCGGGAGCAAGGACGATCAGATGATAATCGCCGTGTCCCCCTCCTTTTGTGGATTGAAAATAGTCAGCCTGGGAAGGTTGTATGGTCCCCAGTCCGGGACCTCCCCTGACCACATTTACGATCAGGCAGGGAAGTTCAGCGCCTGCTATATAGCTGATCCCTTCCTGCATCAGGCTGATACCGGGACTTGAAGAGGAGGTCATTACCTTTTTCCCTGTTCCCGCTGCTCCGTACAGCATATTAATGGAGGCCACCTCACTCTCTGCCTGCAATACGATCATACCGGTCCGTTCTTCTGGCTTTTGTAACGTCAAATACTCCATGACCTCCGATTGAGGGGTAATAGGGTATCCAAAATAGCCATCCACTCCGGCCCGGATAGCCGCCTCGGCAATAGCCTCATTTCCCTTCATTAATGCCAGTTCCTTCATACTTCAATACTTTTGTTCTGTTTGACCCGGTAAACTGTAATCACCCCATCGGGACATACAACTGCGCAATTGGTGCAACCTGTACAATACTCAGGATTTTTCATATAGGCATAGTGATAGCCTTTCCCGTTCACCTCTTCGGCCATTCCAATGGTATCGGTCGGGCAATTTACCATACAAACCTGACACCCCTTACATCTATCCACATCCACCACTATGGCTCCTTTTGCTTTTGCCATGTTACGCTATTTTAGTGTACAATTTTCAAATGTAACAATTCTCAAATACCTTCCGGACTGTTATTGGACAGGTTTGCCCTGATGCATTTGATTTGGGATAAAAATAACTATTCCGGGATGGAGTGGTGCTCGCTGAAACGTTTCAAACGCTCCTCCAATACCGGAAACTGATCCCTTCTAACCTGTGATACACATGCCCTTAAACCCTCTGTCCTGCTACTCCCGGTGACCTCCAGGGATATGGCGCTGATCCCATAGTGGAGCAACTCCTCAACCAGTTCGGAACCATCAAAACCGGGGTATGAAATAGTGAAATAGAAACCATCTGCGATGGGTTCGTCCAAGTCCATATCATAAACGATGCGAAATCCATACTTCTGAAAAAGGGCTTTCATGATGGAAGCCTTCTTCCCGTATTCTCTTACTTCCTTAATATAGTTATAGGATCCATCATTGACGGCTTTAAAGATCGCTGCCAGTGCATATTGTGCAGTGTGTGATGCACCGGCAGATAAAGCATACAAAGCTCCATAGATCATGGCATGTCCGAATTTTTCGGAAGAGTAATATCTGCGGAGGTCGGGGTACTTTCTGTTGTATAATCCCGGTGATATGATCATCACCCCTATTCGCTGGCCCGCATAACTGAATGCTTTGGAACTGGATATCAGGAGCAGGTAATTATCGGTATATTTTGCAACGGTAGGCTGAAACGGAGCTTTACCGGGTTTTGAGAAATCCTTCCTGAAATCCATTCCGAAATAGGCAAGATCCTCAATGATGGTTATATCATACTTCTTTGAGATCTCTCCGATGATCTTCAGCTCTTCATCGTTCAGACAGATCCATGACGGATTATTCGGATTTGAGTAGAGAATGGAGGAGTATTGTCCCTTTACAATTTCCTCCTCCATTTTCTGGAGGAGTTTTTCTCCTCTGAAATCATACAGGTCGAAGGAACCGAATTGATGACCCAGCACAAGGCACTGTTGTTTCTGTACGGGAAAGCCCGGATCCAGGAAAAGGGTTCCAGTCCGGTTTTTATCAGAACGGTTCACAACCATAAATGAAGCCATGCCTCCCATCATCGATCCAACTGTTGGAACACAGTTCATAGGTTCCACATCCACATCCAAAAATAATTTCACAAACCTGGCTGCCTCTTCTTTCAGAGGTTCAATACCTTCGATATTGGGATATTTGGATGCGACACCCTTTCGAAGTGCGATCATCTCCGCTTCGATTCCTACAAAGGTGGGATCCAGGCCAGGTACACCCATCTCCATTCTTATAAACTCCTCACCCGTAATCTTTTCAATATCGTTCACGATCTTTACAAGCTCCCTGATGCTGGCCTTTCCGGCTGGGTGAATACCAAAGGCATCTATCACCTCATTCACAACTTCTGACGGTATGGGAGTATCTTTTATATCCATGATTTTTCTAGCTCTATTCATTATTTACAAGCTTTACCTTTCGATTCTTATTCTTGAATCCACAACAACAATTTTATCAGCACTTCCCATAAGGGGATTCAGGTCGAGCTCCTTAATACAACTGTTATGGTCAAGTACCACTGACATCCTTTCCAGTATCTCCTCAAATGCCCGGATGTTAATTCCGGGTTGTCCCCTCATCCCTTCCAGTATTTCGTATCCATTCAGGGAACGGATCATCCGGCCAGCCTCTCCCTCTGACAGGGGAACAAGCCCGGTTGCCATATCCCTCATCACCTCCACGTAGATACCACCAATACCGCAAAGAACGATATGTCCGAAGCCCGGTTCATATTTAGCCCCTACAAATAGTTCAAGGCCTTCCAGCATCGGTTGAAGCAGGACTCCGGTAGCACCTTTAATTTTCAGCATCCGGTGAAATTGCATCTTCAGGTCCGGCTCATCTTTAATTCCCAGTGCCACGCCACCGACATCTGATTTATGAACTGGTCCCACAACCTTCATAACAAGTGGATAACCGGTTTGACGTGCCAGAAGATCCAGAGAAGCCTCATCATTCGCAATCCCCTCCGATACGTTGGGAATACCCGTTGCATCGAGGATTTTCCTGATCACTTCCGCTCCCAGGTACCCCTCTTCAGAATGGTTGATGAGCTCCCTGATGGTTTTCAGATCGATCCCTTCCGGGGCCGCGGCCTTCACGGCAGGCGGGTCTGTCCCGTAAACAAGGGTCAGGGCCTTCCCCAGTTGTACTTCATCCGGAAAATTGATGGTGCCATGAGACAGGAAGGCCTTTACTTCGCTGGCGGCAGTTGTCAGAGAAGGAAGCACCGGGTAAATCGGCTTCTTACACTGCCGCATCTTCTCCAACAGCAGGTCGTATACATCAAATACCGGTGCAAGACCGGGAGTGCCGAAAATGACCACAATGCCGTCAATCTCATTGAAATAGCGCTCACAATAGTCGATGCATATTCCAAGCTGTTCTGCGTTGCCGGTTGCCAGTATATCGATGGGATTTGAAGCGGAGGATCCAGGGAACAAGTGTGTTAACAATTCTTCCACCCCGGGCCCTTCCAGTCTGGGGACATCCATTTCTCCCTTGGCCAGCTGATCGGTAAGCATTACAGCAGGTCCGCCGGCATGCGTAATAATGGCAAGGTTCTTTCCATTCAATGGCGGATGGAGCATCACCGAAGCCACGGTGGTCAGCTCCTCCCTTCCATAACACCGCACGATTCCCGCTTTCCGAAAGAGTGCATCAACTGCCATATCTGAATTAGCCATGGCACCCGTATGTGAAGAGGCAGCCCTGCTGCCGGCATCGGTAGTACCCGCCTTGATGGCTGCTACCTGGCACCCTTTCAGGATCAGCGAAGTGGCGTGCCGGAGCAGGCGGTCCGGATCCTTTATGGTCTCAAAATAGAGCATCTTCACTCTTGAAGAGTACTCTTCACTGAATGTCTCATCCAGATATTGCAATACATCCTCAACTCCCATCTGGGCAGAGTTCCCTACTGAAAAAACATGGTTGAACCTGAGCCCTTTCTGCAATCCCGACTCCATAATAAACACTGCTGTAGCTCCGCTGCCGGATATAAAATCACATCCCCGCGGGTCCTGGTCCGGGATGGGGAGTGTAAATACGCCCTGGTAGGCGGGTGTTATTACACCGATGCAATTGGGACCAATAAGGGCAGCATCATGCTCCCTGCAGATCTTTACTATTTCATTTTCTATTCTTGCTCCCTCATTGTTCTCCTCGCTGAATCCGGCAGACACTATGATAAATGCACGTGTACCCTTTGTCTCCGCCAGCTCTCTTACAACCGAAGCACATAGTGTTGCCGGCACCGCCAGGAAAGCAAGTTCGGTTGGCGGAAGATCCCTGATCTCCCTGTATGAAGGCAGTCCCTGGATCTCATCTTCTTTTGGATTCACTGAATAAAGTGCGCCCTTGTACGTTCCGGTACGAATATTATAGAGGAGTTTACCACCGGGTTTGGTAATATTATTGGAGGCTCCAACTACGACAATACTCTCAGGACTAATAAGTTGGTGATTGATCATCCGGATCTGTTTACTAGACCCAAAGATAATAAAGCTCTTTTCTGTCCGGGCCGGATGAAGGGTGTCTTAGAACACTGCCCAATAACAGGATAAAAAAATAAGGCAAGTTGCTGTTCTTTCTAAAACCCTCAAAAGATTCGCAACTTGCCTTGCACCCCAACAATTACTTTTCAGAAATATAAACCAATAAATGGGAGATTTGTTGATTTACAGGGAGCTTTTAACAAAACTTAAATGTTTTTTAACATTTGAACGATCTGAGCCCTGACATCAATTCGTTGCGTTATTCCCTGGAACTTTTCACGAAATAGGCCACTTTCTCGAGCGATGTGATCATGTCATACTCATCCAGGTAGACATCCGGAGGGACATTCAGTGGAACGGTAGTGAAATTCATAATTCCCCGGATACCTGCGTCCACCAGCTGTGCAGTCACCTCAACCGCTGAAACAGCCGGCACTGTAACGATGGCGATGGCGATCCTGTGGGCCTTAACCATCTCCTCCAGTCTGCCAAGGGAATAGCATTTAACGCCTGAGATCATCCTGTCGATCTTATTGGTATCCACATCAAAAGTGGCTATGATATTGAGCTTCGATCGTTTTCCCACAAAGTAGTGAGTAACGGCCCTGCCCAGGTTCCCGATCCCGACCACCGCCACATTGAGTCCTTTTTCTGAATCGAGAATACCACCAATAACTTCCACCAGATCTTTTACATCATATCCTTTTCGTTGCATGCTGGTATAACCGATGAACATGATATCGCGACGTACCTGAACGGCTGTATTATTATGAAGATCAGCAAGTTCATGTGAAAATATATGTGTTTTTCCCTCATCAAGACATTGAAGCAGGGATCTGCGGTACTCACTCAACCTTTCAACAGTACGCTCCGGAAGGGTCATCATGTAACAATTGATCTTATACAATACTACAAAATATTGTTAATTAAATCACAATTTCAATCCAACAATTCTGTGGCTACTCCGTCCTTCTCAAACCCGGTGGCAGTTTACCGGATTATCATGTTATTTGCCGGTGTATGTTCCAGAATACCTGTTCCCCTCAACTGGATTTTTAAACAAATATTCCTGTTGTTTGTATTACTTCTTGGCACACTTATTGACAGTATGGTGTGGTCAACTCCGTTGTAACGGGGCTGACAGAATGACTGCATAATAAGTTTATAATTTGTTTGAGTATGCTGATGATCCCGATTGACGAAGAGACAGAATATATTCCACTGCTATCCCAGGAGGAAGAGGAGGACCTGAAAAAAGTGAATATCCCCGATGTGTTGCCTATCCTGCCCCTGCGCAATACTGTATTGTTCCCGGGGGTTGTTATACCCATTACGGTGGGCAGGGATAAATCCCTGAAGCTGGTACAGGAGGTATATAAAAAGAATAAAATACTGGGTGCGGTAGCGCAGAAGGATGGTTCAATTGAAGATCCTGAACTGGAAGATCTTTTCAAAATAGGGACCGTTGCCCAGATCCTGAAGATCCTTGAGATGCCCGATGGGTCCACATCTGTGATTATCCAGGGAAGGAAGCGGTTTATGATCAAGGACCTGCTTACAGAGAAACCTTATCATGTAGCCAGGATCACACCACTGGAGGATGATGACGATGAACCTGAAGGAGAGGCAAAAGCTGTAGCTGCAGCACTGAAGGATCTTGCCATTAAGATCATCAAACTATCTTCCAATATTCCTACCGAAGCAACATTTGCTGTTAAGAATATTGAGAGCCCCTCCTTCCTGGTGAATTTCCTTGCTTCAAACAGTGAGCTTTCCCTGAAACAGAAACAAAAGCTGCTGGAGACCAACAGTGTATCAAAACGAGGATTCTCACTTCTGGAGAGCCTTTCCAACGAGGTTCAGATGCTTGAATTGAAAAACGATATCCAGACGAAAGTGAAAAGCGATCTGGATCAGCAACAGAGAGAGTTCCTGCTGCACCAGCAGATGAAAACCATTCAGGATGAACTGGGTGGCACACCACAGGATCAGGAGGTAATCGAGTTCAAAGAGAAAGGGAAAAAGAAAAAATGGAATAAAGAGGTGGCTGCTGCCTTCGAGAAGGAATTGGACAAGCTGCTCAGATTGAATCCGGCCACAGGTGAATACTCAGTTCAGGTGAACTATATCCAGACCCTGGTGGAGCTCCCCTGGAATGAATATACAAAGGATAACTTTAACCTGAAACGTGCCAGCCATATCCTGGATAAAGACCATACCGGGCTGGAAAAAGTAAAGGACCGTATCCTGGAACACCTGGCGGTACTCAAACTGAAAGGAGATCTTAAGTCCCCCATTCTATGTCTTGTGGGACCTCCCGGTGTTGGAAAAACTTCCCTTGGAAAATCGATCGCAGAGGCCCTGAACAGAAATTATGTCAGAATGTCACTGGGAGGGCTCCATGATGAAGCTGAAATCAGGGGTCACCGGAAAACCTATATTGGAGCAATGCCGGGCAGGATCATTCAAAATCTAAAAAAAGCAAAATCATCCAACCCGGTCTTTGTCCTGGATGAGATCGATAAAGTTGGAAGAGGTGCACAGGGAAACCCTGAATCTGCCCTGCTGGAGGTACTGGACCCTGAACAGAACAGTAATTTCCATGATAACTTTCTGGAGCTGGATTTTGATCTGTCTAAGGTGATGTTTATTGCCACTGCCAATACTACGGCAGGTATAAATCCTGCTCTGCTGGACAGGATGGAGATCATTGATCTGTCAGGTTATATTGTTGAAGAGAAAATTCAGATTGCCAAGAGACACCTGATCCCGAATCAAATTGTGAATCACGGCCTTTCCCGAAATCAGTTCACCATACCCTCTTCAGTGCTGGAATATATCATTGAAGGTTATACCAGAGAATCTGGCGTAAGGCAACTGGATAAACAGGTAGCAAAACTTGTGCGGGTCATGGCCAGGCATGTTGCCTTTGAGGAGAGTTATGAAACGAAACTTACCAAAAAGGCTGCCACTGAAATCCTGGGTCCGCCACGATTTATCCATGATAAATATGATGGCAACAAACATGCCGGGGTTGTGACAGGACTGGCGTGGACTGCAACCGGTGGTGAGATCCTTTTTGTTGAGACCTCCCTGAGCCAGGGAGAAGGGAAACTCACCCTGACGGGTAACCTTGGTGATGTAATGAAGGAGTCGGCTGTTCTGGCTCTGGAATATCTGAAATCCCATGCATCTACATTTTCTATCGATCCCGCTATCTTTAAAAAATACAATGTGCATGTGCATGTCCCGGAAGGGGCAATTCCAAAGGATGGTCCGTCTGCAGGTGTCGCTATGATGACCTCCATAACCTCTGCATTTACCCAGAGGAAAGTGAGGGAAAATTGTGCTATGACAGGTGAAATCACGTTGAGAGGAAAAGTACTTCCGGTAGGAGGTATCAAGGAGAAGATCCTGGCCGCCAAAAGAGCAGGCATCACTGATATTGCAATTTCACTAGAGAATAAAAAAGATGTGGAAGAGATCAATGAGATCTACAGGAGTGACTTGAATTTCAAGTATGTAAATGAGATATCCGGTTTGATGGATTTCGTTCTTCTACCCGAGCTTGTGGATAAGCCCATGACAATCTCTTAGCAGATCAACAATTTGGCTGTCTCTATACTATTTGCCTTTTGTATTTTCACAAAGTAGATGCCGCAGGGCAATCCTTTGCCTTCAAGGTCAGAAATAGTAAAATTATCTTTCTCAGATGATCTCACTTTACAGACAGACATTCCTTCCAAGTTAAATACTTCTACCATGGCTAGATGAATTTAAGTTAAATAGTATAAAGAACTTTTCACCTTATAAAATTATAACCTGGAGCGGCCAAAGAAAAGTGATTTGATACTTATTGTATGAATAGTGGGTTCTGGTAAATGAACCTGGTGGTTTCCCTGATAAAACAGTTACCTGGAAAACGAGGCTTCCAGCATCCTGATCTTCTGAGCAGGGATCTTGATTGAACAGGATTTACCCGGATATTCAAGAACGCAACTGCAGCTTTTCCGGTCAACCCTGGAGAGGTATTTCAGGTTTAAAAGGTAGGAGCGGCTGGCCCGGAAAAAGGAGTTCCCGTCAAAGATCCCCTCCACAGTGCCCAGGTTCTGGGTCGTGATTTCACAATTACCCCTTGTAAGCTGGATATGGGTATAATTTCCATCAGCCTGGCAGTATACCACCTCGGAAGGATCGATAAGTATATATCCTGAACGAGTATTCAACTTGATCCTGGTCTGGCCATCACCCTGCAACGCCTTTACCAGTCTTTGCAGGTCCTTTTCCATAACCTTTCTCTCAGATCTTCGAAAACGTTCTATCGCACTCTCCAGTTCCTCCTGATGAACGGGCTTAAGTATATAATCAAAAACCGAATTTCGGATGGCCTGGATCGCGTAGTGTTCATATGCAGTGACAAAAATGATCCCTGGTTTTTCAGCCGATCGCCGGACCTGTTCAATAAAACTGAAACCATCCTTTTCGGGCATCTGAATGTCCAGGAGAACCAGGTGAGGATGCTCAGTCTGCATCAGTTTTAAGGCTTCATCCACATTACCGGCAGCTCCAACAATTGAAATCCCCTTCTTTTCGAGGAGCATATACTTGAGAAGCTCCCGGGCCTCGGGCTCGTCATCTACAAGCAATATTTTTAAATTCTCCTCCATTGCACCTCAGGGTTCATGATACAGTAATGGCCGCAAGTTATAAAATTCCATGAATGAGAAAAAACCGGTTATCCTCTCTGCAATTGAATCTCCTCGCAGCTAATGCACTAGCGTAATTCAGTTTTTTTTTGTAATCTTCATAATTTTAAAGCTGGGTTTAGAATGCCGGACGCCCAACCCCATAGGACTACTGCCACTTTTGGTACCTTCCCTGTCTTCATGACAGCCATTTCCACTATTCTTGGAGCCATTCTCTTTTTAAGGTTTGGGTATGCTGTCGGTCACCAGGGTTTTGTGGGTGTTCTAGGCATCATCTTCCTGGGACATATGGTGACCATACCCACCGCCATGGCTGTGGCCGAGATTGCCACCAACCAGAAGGTCCAGGGGGGCGGCGCTTATTATATTATAAGCCGCTCCTTTGGTATCAATATCGGTTCGGCCATCGGGATCGCTCTCTATCTGAGCCAGGCTATCAGCGTTGCTTTTTATGTCATAGCGTTTTCCGAAGCATTTGAACCGCTGATCAGGTATCTCCACTATAATATGAATATACCGATGATAGATAAGCGGTGGATAGGGCTGGTCAGCATGTCCCTGCTCGCCCTGGTTATCCTGTCACGTGGAGCGAAAATTGGAATGAAGGCCCTCTATTTCGTTGTGACTATTCTCTTCACATCACTTTTATTCTTTTTCCTCGGGAAATCCAGTTCACCGGAAACACCCATGCTTTTGAATGCACAGATCCAGAATCCGGATAATTTTTTCTTTGTATTTACCATTATATTCCCCGCATTTACAGGATTAATAGCTGGACTCGGACTCTCAGGTGACCTGCGTAATCCAAGCAAATCCATACCCAGGGGAACCTTGTGGGCTACCCTGAGTGGATTCATCATCTATATCCTTGTGGCATACAAACTGTCTGTCAGTGCATCACCGGAGGACCTTGCCTCCGACCAGATGATCATGGAAAAGATTGCCATCTGGGGACCCATTATACCCATAGGACTTGCAGCCGCATCACTCTCTTCTGCCCTTGGTTCGATCATGGTTGCCCCCCGTACCCTTCAGGCTATGGGTTACGACAATGTATTCCCCGGAGCTGGCCTGAACAGCTGGCTTTCCCGTGGCAAGGAGAAAGACAATGAACCTACCAATGCGGGATTGATCAGTATTATCATCGGATTTGTATTTGTCGCTTTTGGTGATATCAATTTCGTGGCACAGATCATCTCCATGTTCTTTATGGTCACTTACGGTGTGATCTGCCTGATCTCTCTGCTGGAACACTTTGCAGCTGATCCTTCATACCGGCCCACCTTTAGATCCAGGTGGTATATCTCCCTGCTGGGCGCGGTCACCTCCTTCTGGTTGATGTTTAAGATGAACTCACCATATGCCATTCTTTCATTGATTGTTATGGGTACCATCTATGCCACTGTCTCCAGTTATAATCTCCAGGAAAAGGGGCTGGTCAACCTGTTTCGCGGAGTAGTGTTCCAGGCAAGCAGGCAGTTACAGATTCTTGCACAACGGGCCGACCGGGAGGATCTGGATGAACACTGGCGTCCTTTCACCATCTGTGTTTCCCAGGACACCTTCATGCGCAGAAGTGCCTTTGACATGCTCAGGTGGATCTCATTAAAATACGGATTTGGAACATATATTCACTATATCAAGGGATTTTTGACCGAAGAGACCAACCGGCAGTCCAAAGAGGTCCTCAATAAACTGATACACCTGGCAGCCGGAAGCAAGAACCGTGTCTACCTTGACACCATTATCAGCCCCTCGTACACTTCGGCTATCGCCCAGGTGATCCAGTTGTCCGGAATTTCGGGGAAAGGCAATAATATGATCCTCTTCGAGTTTTCACAGACAGAACCGGAATCACTTCAGGAGGCTCTGAATACTCATGATATTATTTATGCCACAGGCTTTGATCTCTGCATACTGAATACATCCTACAAAGGATTCGGTTATAAGAAACAGATCCATATATGGATCACACCAGCAGATTTTGACAATGCCAACCTGATGATACTTCTGGGATATATCATCCTGGGACATCCGGAGTGGAAGGAGGGGATCATTAAGATCTTTGCCATATATGAACCTGAGTCGGCCACAAGAAGAAAGGAGGAGTTGAAACTTTTGATCAAGGAGGGGAGGCTTCCCATAGCATTGGCGAATGTTAATCTGATCAGTGCCGGAGGGGACAAAGGAACACGGGATATCATCAGTGATGTCTCGGCCAATGCTGACCTGACCATCATCGGTTTCAGGCATGAGCAACTTCCAGCTGAAGGGTACCAACTCTTCACAGGGTATGATAAGCTGGGAAATGTACTATTTGTTAGCGCCGACAAGAAAAAAGAGATCAACTAAAAACATTACCTTTGATAAAAAAGCAGATGGAAAAAGTCGCCGTCTTTCCAGGTTCGTTTGATCCTTTTACCGTTGGTCATGAAGATATAGTACTTCGCGGACTTGGTATCTTTGATAAGATCATTGTTGCCATCGGTGTTCACTCCAGCAAACAACCGCTCTTTAAAATTGAGGCCAGGGTAAGGATGGTCAATCAGATCTTTAAGCATAACGATCGGGTCAATGCGGACTCTTTTGAAGGATTGACTGTGGATTTTTGCAAAAAAGTGAAGGCTACTCATATGCTCAGGGGGATAAGGACAGCATCAGACTTCGAATACGAATGGGGCATTGCACAGATCAACAAACATATGCTGCCTGCAGTGGAATCCATTTTCCTTCTAACCACGCCCGAACACACTCCTGTCAATTCGACCATTATCAGGGACATCATACGTAACGGAGGCGATGCCTCCCAATTCCTTCCCAAAGGGGTGGACATCAAGGAGTATCTATAATGATCTGCCGGCCTGCTTTTTACATACTTTTAATATGGAGTTGCGGAAGCCTCTCAGGACAGTCAGCAACCATTCATGCACTCTCTCCGGATTACGCCGGTCAGAGCATTCAAATCACAATTGCATGGAATCCTTTTATTACATTCCCTGAATATTCAAGTGAGGTGATTTGCGGAGACAAGGGAGAGTTTGAAAAGCTCATCCCGCTTCCTTCGGCAAGGGTGGTCCAATTCGAGACAGGGATCTACCAGGCCTACCTCTTTATGGAGCCCGGATTTAAATATGAGGTGGAGTTGCCTCCTTATGTTGAAAGAGAATGGGATAAACGCATATCACCATTTTATCAACCTGTATCTGTTCCCCTGAAAGTCCTTTCACGCTCTTCACTCTCCACCGGGGAAAGGATTGAAGGATCAAAGGATGTGAACCACGCTATTGCCCTGTTTGACTCCCTTTTTGCCAGGGTCAACCAGGAGATCATCAATAACAGAAGAGAAGGTAAGAATAGTCCAACAGATTCGATCATTATGCAACTGGAATTGCCCTTCAGTATGGATACTTCCACATTTTTTTCAGAATACCGGCATTTCAGGTATGGGATTTTGAAACTGAATGAAGGCAAGACCAATCCGGATCAAATAAGTCAAGATTATCTGGGGCCCACTGTAATGGAGTGGCATCCGGGATTTGTAGAACTGTTCAGGGCACTTTTTAAAGATTTTACTTTCTATTTTTCAAGAACACCTGGAGGTCAGGGATTTAAGAACCTGGTGAACCGAAACCAGGATTTGCGCCAGGCACGTTTACTCATTCAACAACATCCCGCTGTCTGGAGCGACACCCTGGCAGATATGATCCTGCTGCAGGAGCTATCCCGTCTCTTTTACCAGGGTGAGTACCATAAAGAAGCTATCCTTATAATGCTCGACTCCATGGCTCTTGACCCTGTTGCACCGAGGTTTGGTGTCTATGCAGCTCAGCTTAAGGAAAAGTTATCCAGTCTGGTAACAGGGCACTCACCACCCTCATTCAATTTGAAGGATCTGAATGGGAAAACCTGGTCGCTTGACGATTTTAAAGGGAAGTACACCTATCTCTTCTTTGGCACAACCGATCACTATGGGTGTATGATGGAGTATCCTTTTCTTCAATCATATGTGGAAAAACACAGTGAGTATTTAAATGTGGTGACTGTGATGGTCTCGGAAGATGAATCCAAACTGGAAGATTTCATGCGAAGGAACAATTATACCTGGTTAGTGCTCCACTTTAACGGGCTGACAGGACTTCTGGACGATTACATGGTAAGGGCATACCCAACCGCCTATCTGATTGACCGCGATGGGAAGCTGCTCCTCTCCCCTGCCATATTGCCGTCTGAAGGTTTTGAACAACAACTGTTCCGGATCATGCGTTCCAGGGGTGAAATCTGATCAAAGCAGATCCCTCATGTAAAGAACATCCAGGATGCTTGCATAACTATTTTCCCGTATAAACCCGGTATTACCCGGTTTGACCCACCTGTAATCGGTAATATCCTCCACAGCCTGCAGAACCGGTTCCTTACTCCCTTCATACTTCATTTCGAACCACTTGGTCTTCTTAAGTATGCGCTTACCTTTCAGGGTGTATGTATGGTAGGTGGACATCAACGGATCGGCCACCACCTGAAGTCCTTTCAGTCCTGTCTCCTCCTCTACCTCCCTGAGTGCGGCTGTTTGAAAATCCTCCCCTTTCTCAAGTTTTCCCTTTGGAAGGTCCCATGTGCCGCGCCGGTAAATCACCAGGAATTCACCCCGGCCATTAAACACCAATCCACCTCCCGCTTCAATGACCTTAAAACAGGCTTTGAACTCATCAAAAACCATAACAATATCGTCATGCAGGACATAGAGGTTCTTAATCTGGTACAGGGCATCAAACATACCCACCAGTTCATTCAGTTCAAGAAAATTGTTGTATTTATAAAAGAGGCCTTTGTGTCTAATAAACGCCCTGGAAAAATCGTCTCCGAAAAATACTGTTCTATCGTTGAAAAAAACCTTATACATACGTTAAGCAGCAATCTCTAACCTATCATCATTGCCAATCCCAATGTCCCTTTTGGAGTGGTGGAACACAATTATATACAAATGTACAAAACATAATCAAGCAAGATCCCTTAAGTTATCCTAAGGTATAACCAATTTATCAGGCTAAAATTGTGGAATAATCACCTGGCTGTTGTTATGTACATGCACGGCGGCCGGTTTGAAATATCAAATTCTGGTGCCATTTTTTGTCACAAATAATCAAACACCAGATCAAAATGATTAATTTCCCGGTAAGGTTCTTTACAAATAACGTCATATGCTGCCATTAAGCCAATATACAGGACTTTACACCGACTACTATGAACTTACCATGGCTCAGGGGTATTTTCTAAATGGTATGAAGGATACACCCGTGGTATTTGATTATTTTTTTCGGAAATGCCCGTATGAAGGCAGTTATGTAGTCTTTTCGGGTTTGCAGGAAATGCTTGAGACACTTACCGCATTCTCCTTTAGCGGGGAGGCAGTTCAATATCTCGCCGGTTTCGGTTTTAATAATGGTTTCTTAGATTGGTTAAAGAACTTCAGGTTTACCGCGGATGTTTTTTCCGTTATGGAAGGAGAACTTGTTTTCCCTTATGAGCCGTGTATCAGGATCGAAGGAAATATAATTGAATGCCAACTCGTAGAGACCCTGCTCCTGAACCTGATTAATTTTGAATCACTTATAGCGACCAAGGCTTCCAGGATCAAACGGGTCGCCGGAAACCGTCAATTAATGGATTTTGGCTTTAGGCGTGCTCAGGGTTTAGGAGGATTGCAGGCGAGCCGGGCGGCAATAGCCGGTGGTTTTAACAGGACTTCCAATCTTTTAAGCGCATTTCAAAACGGGCTGGAACCCTCTGGAACAATGGCCCATTCCTGGATCCAGGCCTTTGAGGATGAGTATACAGCTTTTCGTGTCTATTCTGATCTGTACCCTGAAAGTTGTGTATTCCTTGTTGATACCTACGATACCCTCAAAAGTGGTCTGCCCAATGCTATAAAAGTTGCGCTTGAAATGAAAGCCAGGGGTTTAAAACTGGTTGGGATCAGGCTCGACAGCGGAGATCTATCATATTTAAGCAAAAAGGCCAGAGGGATGCTCGACGATGCAGGACTTCAATATGTTCAGATCATCGTCTCCAACCAGCTGGATGAATACGTCATAAAAAGCCTCATGGAACAATCTGCACCAATTGATGGATTCGGAATAGGAACTGCCATTGCCAGCGGAAAGGACTCAGGGGCACTGGATGGAGTTTACAAGCTATCCATGATCAACAATTCCCCTACTTATAAACGCTCTGAAAACCCAACAAAAACGACTTTCCCCGGGAAAAAGGTTCTCTATCGGTATGCCGATCAGACCGGACTGTTCCAGGCAGATGCCATTGCACTTGAAAACGAGGAGGTGATTGAACGTATCCTCCATCCATTTGAGACAGGTAAACAGCTTTTAACCAGCAATTATAGGCAGGAAAAGCTTATCCATAAAGTGATGGAGCATGGGAAAATATTAATTGAGAAGAGAGCAGCTGTTGAGGCTGCAGAATATTTACAATCAAGAATAAAGTATCTGCCAGGTGAACACACCCGCTTACTGAATCCACATATTTATAAGGTGGGAATCAGTCCGGGTCTTTATAGATTAATAAATGAACATAATTGAACCCGGATGAAAGCACTTTTAATTGTCGACCTTCAGAATGATTTCCTGCCAGGAGGGGCCCTGCCTGCACCTGAAGGAGACCGGATCATTCCTGTGATCAACCTGATCATGTCACACTTCGACGTGGTCATTGGCTCCAGGGACTGCCATCCCGTTCAAACGAACCACTTTGACCGTTGGCCGCCTCATTGTGTTGAGGGGACCCGGGGAGCCGAACCCCCGGGATCCTTTCTATCTTCCAGATTAGATCAGGTATTCCTGAAAGGAACAGGGAAGAAGGATGACGGGTATTCGGCATTTGAAGCAACCAGTGCCAGCCTGGATGACTACCTGAAGCAACATAAAATTTCCCGGCTGTTCCTTGCCGGACTGACCCTTGAATACTGTGTTAAAGAAACTGCTCTTGATGCCGTTGAAAAGGGATACAAAACAACTATAGTGGAAGATGCCACTGCAGCAATCAATGAAAATCAGGGAGACCGGGAAAGATCCATTGAACAGATGAAAACATCCGGAGTCATTTTTATTCATTCAGACACAATCAAGAACATCTCCTGATCAGGTTATTCAACAGTGCCTGCATCAATTTCGGGGAAGATTAAATATCTATATTTGTCCAATGACAGAAATAAGCAGAAAAGTTGCCGGATATTTGCTTGAAAGTAAAGCGGTCATACTGGAGCCCAAGAATCCATTTACCTGGGCTTCGGGCTGGAAGTCCCCCATCTATTGCGATAACCGTATCACCCTCTCCCATCCCGGGATCAGGGACTTTATTAAAGAAGCGTTCCGGATCACTATCTCAGAACATTATGAAACACCTGGAATAATTGCCGGTGTGGCAACCGGTGCAATAGCCCAGGGAAGTCTTGTAGCTGATATCATGAAATTACCTTTTGTTTATGTGAGGCCATCAGCAAAGGAACACGGCCGCCAGAACCTGATCGAAGGCCATCTGGAGGCAGGACAAAAGGCCCTGGTGGTGGAGGATCTGATCTCAACGGGCGGAAGCTCACTGAAAGCGGTGGAAGCCCTGCGAAAAGCAGGTGCGAATGTTCTTGGCATGGTCGCCATTTTCTCCTATGGATTTGAGGTGGCAACCGAGAACTTCAGGGCTGCCGGGGTGGAGTTACATACGCTCACCAACTATCACGTCCTGATAGAGACCGCCCTGGCCACAGGTTATATTCACAAAGAAGAGGTGGAACTCCTGCAACAGTGGAGAGAGGATCCTGCAGGTTGGAATGTGAAATAAAAGAAGACGAAAATGAAGATTGAGAGCAAAATAGGAAAATCGGCCGTCAGCGACCAGAAGATCTATGATTTCATTAGCAATTTTCACAATTTCAAAGAGTTGCTTCCCCAGGACAAGGTGTCTGGCTGGGAGTCCTCTGAGGAAAAATGCAGTTTCCAGGTAGATCCGCTTGGACGGACCGGATTGATAATCGTTCAAAAGAAACCCTGCACACTGGTTAAAATGAGCTCTGATCCGGAGTTTTCCAAATACCAGTATACCATCTGGATCCAGCTTAAAAAAGTGTCGCGGGATGATACCAGGATAAAGATCACCATAGAGCCACTGGTAAATAAAATGATGATGCCCATGGTAAAGCTCCCGCTTAAGAAACTGGCAGATGGATTGATCGATAAGATGGAATCTTTCGAATTTAACGGTTAAATGTTGCCGTAGTCCATCTCCATGCTGATGGCGCCATATCGGAAAGTGCGCAGATTTCCCCGGATCTCTACCATCAATTCTCCTGAATCAGTTACTCCCCTGATAATACCTTCGAAGCGTTCATCTCCTGCTTTGAAAACAGAGGAGATACCCGCCATAAAAAGCTTCCTGAAATATTCCTTCCCCAGCGCCTTATGCTGTCCCTCCTTCAATTCCTGGTATCTCCCCAGCAGACAGCTTTCAACAATTTTTCCCATATCAGCTACCCTGGTTAAGTTCCCTGTTTCCTGATAAAGGGAGGTGGCAGGCATCGGGAAGGCGGGAAATTCTGTCTGATTCAAATTCAGACCGATGCCAATGATGGTGTGTGCGATATGATCTGATATAATGCCGTGTTCGATCAGTAAGCCTGCAATCTTCCCCCTTCCGGTAAGAATATCGTTGGGCCATTTGATAACCGGATTAACGCCAACCTCCTCCAGTGCATCACACAGTCCCAGAGAGGCCACCATGGAAAGATAAAATTGTTCTGATGCTGACAAAAATGCAGGAAACAGGAGCAGGCTCATCAGGAGGTTCTCTCCCCTTTGACTTAACCATGAATGTTCACCCTGACCTCTTCCAGTCTCCTGGTAATCAGCAATAACTACTGTACCTTCCTCCGGTGTCCCTTGCTTTATCAGTTCAGAAACAGAGGTGTTGGTTGATTGAACAGTGTCATATTTGATCCAGCTGTTTTTCATGGTACAGTTTTTGACAATGTAGCTACTGTAAACAACAATATAGCCACATAAATGTTAACGGCTAAATTGATTACCTTTGTTATCAAAAAGCTGGATGGAGCAAAACGATTCGTTTAATGTGGAACAGAAGAAAGAGATAATCCTGGAAGCTATCAGGGAAAAGAAAGGGCATGAAATCGTTTCGATCGATCTTACAGAAGTTGAAAACTCCATTTGTGACTGTTTCATTATCTGTCACGGGGAATCTGTTACTCAGGTAGGAGCCATTACAGATTCCATTGAAAGGAAGATGAAGGAAGAGGCCCGCATCAGGGCTCATCATGTGGAGGGGCTGAGAAACAGCCAATGGGTTCTCTTGGACTTTTTTGATATCCTGGTCCATGTTTTTCAAAAGGAGTACAGGTCATTCTACAGGTTAGAAGAGCTTTGGGCAGATGGAAAGGTGACTAGGGTGATAGAAACAAGTTAAAAAAGTAATATGGCAGATAAAAACAATAATCCCGGAAACTTTCCGGGAGGAAATTTGGGGAACAGGCCAGGTAACAGACCCGGAAACAGGCCAGGGAACAGGCCAGGGAACAAACCGGTAGGCCCCCAGAAACCTAAATTTAATTCATACTGGATTATTGGGATCATTCTCCTGGCTATGATTGGAATCCAGTTTCTGGGTCCTCGTAACAACTTGAAAGAGATTGATTCCAACCGCTTTTTCCAGGTGCTGAAAAAGGGTGATATCGAGAAGATTGTCATTGTCAATAAAGAGAAAGTAGAGATCTATATCAAACCGGAACGTCTCAGTGATCCCGACTACAATGATGTCAATTCCAATAAACCCAATTCGTTGCTGGGTCAGCCTGTGGCCCAGTATTACTTCACCATCATCAGCCAGGATGTTTTCATGGACCAGCTGAACAACGTGATGAATGAATTGCCTGCAGAAGATCGTCCCACATATACCACCCTGACAAGAAGAAACTATATGGGTGAAATCATGCTGTGGGTGATCCCGTTCCTTCTGATTATGGGTATATGGATCTTTATGCTTCGCCGGATGGGTGGAGGCGGAGGAGCCGGTGGTGGTAACATATTCAGTGTTGGAAAATCAAAAGCTCAGATCTTTGATAAAGAGACGAGTGTCAAAGTTGATTTTCATGATGTTGCCGGGCTGGAAGAAGCAAAAGTAGAGATACGGGAGATTGTGGATTTTCTGAAGAATCCAAAAAAGTATACTGAACTGGGAGGCAAGATACCCAAGGGCGCGTTGCTTGTAGGCCCTCCGGGAACAGGTAAAACCCTGCTTGCCAAAGCGGTGGCTGGTGAGGCCAGTGTGCCTTTCTTCTCTATGTCGGGTTCAGATTTTGTGGAGATGTTTGTAGGTGTAGGAGCGTCCAGGGTAAGGGATCTCTTTAAGCAGGCCAAGGAAAAGGCCCCCTGTATTGTCTTTATTGATGAGATTGACGCGGTTGGGCGGGCAAGAGGCAGAAATCCTAATTTTGGCTCCAATGATGAACGTGAAAACACCCTCAACCAGCTGCTGACCGAAATGGATGGTTTCGGGAGCAACAGCGGTGTGATCATACTGGCTGCCACCAACCGGGCTGATGTACTGGATAAGGCACTGCTGAGGGCCGGACGTTTCGACCGGCAGATCCATGTGGAATTGCCTGACCTGAATGAACGCAGGGCAATATTCGAAGTACATATGAAACCCATTAAAATAGATAAATCGGTGGATGTGGATTTCCTGGCCAAACAGACCCCGGGATTTTCCGGAGCCGATATTGCCAACATATGTAATGAATCAGCGCTGATCGCCGCCCGGAAAGATAAAAAAACTGTTGATAAACAGGATTTCCTTGATGCTGTGGACCGGATCATCGGTGGATTGGAAAAGAAAAATAAGATCATAAAAGAGGATGAGAAGAGAACCATCGCTTATCATGAAGCCGGGCACGCCACCATCAGCTGGCTCCTTGAACATGCCAACCCCCTGGTCAAAGTGACCATCATTCCCAGGGGCAGGGCTCTGGGTGCAGCCTGGTATCTCCCTGAGGAAAGACAGATCACCACCACAGAACAGATGTTGGATGAAATGTGCGCCACACTTGGGGGCAGGGCTTCAGAGGATCTGACATTTAGCCGGATATCCACAGGTGCACTGAACGACCTGGAAAGGGTTACAAAGCAAGCCTACGCCATGATTTCCTTCTTTGGAATGAGTGATAAGATAGGGAATCGAAGCTATTATGATTCAACTGGTCAACAGGATTACGCATTTAACAAACCATACAGCGAAAAGACAGCTGAAACCATTGATGAGGAGGTAAAAGGCCTGATAGATGCACAATATGAAAGGGCCAAATCAGTTCTCAGAAAGAACAAGAAAGGACTTAAACAGCTGGCCGAGATTTTGCTGGAAAAGGAGGTGATCTTTAGTGACGACCTGGAGAAGATTTTCGGTAAGCGTCCCTGGGTAAGGACCGAGGAGCTTCCCAAAAAGAGCGAGCAAAAGGTTGAAGAACTGAAGGGTACAGGCACTGTTGAGACCACAGAAACCTAACAATGGAGTCCAACCTGGTGCATATCTTCTCTTCTGATAAACCTTATAAAGCTGAACTGGCCAGGCAGATGCTGACCGATCATAACATTCAGTCCTTTTTGGTCAATAAACAGGACTCCGCATATAAATTTGGAGTGGTTGAGCTCTACGTGAATCGCGATGATGTGATCCGGGCCAAAAAGCTGATCCAGGAATTTGATTACAATTGAAAGAGCTGCTTCTTAGAACTCTCACTGGAGTGACCTTGATCGTATTGATTACTGGTTCAATTCTTCTTGGACCGGAAAGTCTTACAATAGTACTATTACTTCTGTACATCCTCGGAGTAAGAGAACTTTTCGGGATTCTACAGAAAAGAGATCTATCCGTTAAATGGTTTCGTGCAATACCCGGGATCCTTCTCATTCTGATAACTTATGCTGTCTTTAAATATAAACTGAACCTGTTCTGGTTGCTACTTCCCCCTCTTCTCTGGATCCTCACAGCCCTTCGTGGAGGAATAACACTGGCCGGTACACTCTCCTTCCTCTGGTTAGCCATTCCCTTTGCCAGCTTTTTTGTCCTTGGATGGATGGACATCGATCCAGGATTCCATTTCCGGCTGCCACTTTTTGTTATTTCAATGGTATGGATAAATGATACATTTGCCTACATCACGGGATCTCTTATTGGTAAACATAAACTTACCCCTGTGCTATCCCCGGGGAAAACCTGGGAAGGATTTTCAGGTGGACTGCTTATCACACTTTTAAGCGGGTGGGTCTTATGGAGATCCTCCGGATTATTCAATCTATGGGGATGGTTTGGTATCGCACTGCTTGTCAGCATCCTTGGCCTGGCTGGCGACCTGTTTGAATCAGGACTGAAAAGAACCGTGAAAGTTAAAAATACCGGTCAGTTGTTGCCCGGGCATGGTGGTATTCTCGATCGCTTCGACTCTTTCCTGTTCTGTGTCCCTGCTGTTGTGGCATTTGTCATTCTGTTAAGAATTTTGCTGTGATAAAGATACATCGTGAAGGAAGAAGGATAGTTCTGATCACCATCATGATATTGATGGCAATGATCGTCGTTTCAGCACTTTTTTTACCCTGGCAGATAAATTATTTCGCTTCAGCCATGGCCCTGGTCGTTCTGATCCTGGTCCTCAGGTTTTTCCGTGTACCTGACAGGCGGCCCTTCCTGGCCGGGAAAACTATCACTGCACCTGCAGATGGCAATGTTGTCGTAATAGAACAGATGGTCCAGGAAGAATTCCTGGAAAGTTCCTGCATACAGGTATCCATTTTTATGACTATTCATGATGTGCATATCAATTACTTTCCTGTCAGCGGTAGGATCTCCTATCAGAAATATCATCCCGGAAAATACCTGGTAGCACGTCATCCCAAATCTTCATCGCTGAATGAACGATGTTCCGTTGGAATCGACACACCCCATGGACCTTTGCTTGTAAGGCAGGTTGCAGGATATGTGGCTCGCAGGATATGCTGCTATGCAGTTGAAGGAGAGGAAGCCAGTCAGGGCAGCGAATTGGGTTTTATAAAGTTCGGTTCCCGGCTTGACCTGTTCCTGCCCGCGGATGCAAGCATCAAGGTGCAAACCGGCCAGAAGGTTACCGGAGGAGTCACTCCGATTGCCATATTCAAATAAAAGACAAGGAGCTCCTTTTTAACATTGACTTAACAACATCTCTGTCCGTGTTCTGTTATATTGCATATGTAAAACAATTTGTTCCAGCTAAAAAGAACACGAGTCATAAAAATATAAGGTCCGTTACATTCAGATTGTGAGTTTTCAGTTGCTGTCCCGCCCCGGTGGGACAGCTTTTTTTGTCTATATTAGAAGCCAAATTCGGACCATCAATGGATAATACGAAAACATTACAAGTAAGCGAAGATGTAAACTGGATAGGAGTCCTGGATCATGACCTGGTTACATTCGACATTGTGATGGAGACCAAGTATGGGACCACCTACAATTCCTACTTTATAGATGCCGAGAAAAAAACAGTCATCGACACCGTGAAAAAGGAATTCTGGCCTGAATTTAAGAATAAACTGCTCTCCCTTACCGATCCTTCGGAGATTGCCTATATTATCTGCAACCATACTGAACCGGATCATTCAGGTTCAATGGAATACCTTCTTGAACTGGCACCCGATGCTACGGTAGTGGGAAGCGGACAGGCACTGACATACCTGGGTGAAATGGTGGAACACCCCTTTAAATCACTTAAAGTCAGGGACGGTGATGTGATTGACCTCGGCAATAAAACACTCAGGGTTATTGGCGCACCTAATCTGCACTGGCCTGATACCATTTACACTTACCTGGAAGAGGAGGGACTCCTGTTCACCTGTGATTCTTTCGGAGCCCATTATGCCAATGAACTGATGTTCGATGATCTCATAGGTGACTATGGTGATGCATTTGATTACTACTTTGATGTGATCCTGAAACCTTTTAGCAAGTTTATGTTAAAAGCCATCGAAAAGATCAAGCCACTTCCTTTAGATATGATCTGTCCGGGTCATGGCCCTATCCTCAGGTCAGGTTGGAAAGAGAAAATCGACGGCTCCGCTAAGCTGGCTGCGAGCTACCTGGAGGAGACCCGTAAGAACAACAGGGTTCTGATTGCATACGTCTCTGCTTATGGTTATACTGCAGAAATGGCCAACCTGTTGGCAGAGAGTATTACTAAATCCGGAAGTGTACACGTGGATATCCTGGATATTGAACATGTTCTATTGGGTGACCTGGAACAACATCTGGTGAAAGCCGATGGCATCATCGTCGGTTCACCTACTATAAACCAGAATACACTGCTGCCGGTATACAAACTGTTCTCGGTTATAAATCCCATTCGTGACAAGGGAAAGCCCGCAGCAGTTTTTGGGTCATTTGGTTGGAGTGGTGAAGCAGTTAAACTGATAGAGGACCACCTGAAGAACCTCAAACTGAAGATTGTAGGGGAAGGTCAGACTGCAAGGTTCAATCCCGATCACAAGGAGGCGGAAAGACTTATAAGTTTTGGGAAGCAGTTTGTTCAAGCCTTGCAAGAGGAGGAGTGATCAATGTACATGTACCAGTTTTCCAAGACCTTTTGTTACTCCCGATTCAACCCACCGGACAAAATATATCCCCTGTGACAGGCTGTTTATATCGAGCTTTTGAATAGCATACCCTGGCAACACCGTGGAGGACATGACACTCCTGCCAGCCAGATCAACTATCATCAACTGACCCTGTTGTTCCACCTCTTCTCCGAAATTAACATACACAAACTCATGTGCCGGATTGGGATAAAGGGCTAAACTCACCTCTTTCGCAGGAATATTCTCGAACCCTACTCCAGGATTATAATCCACTACAGCAGATTGAAGGATCTGGTCATGGTCCCTGTCCAGGACAAAGGCAACGACCTCCAGATCAGAAACATCCTCCACATACGATACATAGTTCCAATTGAAATCAAGATCTTTATAAATACCAGCGCCCCAGACATTCCCGAGCAATTTACCGCTGGCCGATGGAACCATATCCAGCACCACGTTCCGGAATGATGTAGTTTGTCCTGCACCGGTATAGGCTGTGACCAGTTTTTCAATCAATACAACGTACAGTTGGATATTGGAGTTAAATACATCCTTGTTACATGTTACTCTCACCTTACCCTGCAGGCTGCTGCTCAAAAAAACCACATTTAAATTCACATCAAAAGGCGGAATCTCCAGCGAAGAAGCTGTCAATACCTCTTCATCAGGTTGTTCCGAAGGACTTGAAAAATCATACCGGTACTCGGATCCTGACCCTCCATTTAATACAGCATAAGGAACGTTTGGAACACCGTAATTAAAAGAGCGCACTGATGGTGGTACAGGATTATTTATATTCATGGGATCATCACCAGGATAATCCATATGATATTGCACATCCACCACAAGGTTGGAATGATCCGCAACAAACTGTTTCACAATACTATCCGCTTCAATAGCCTCCAGACTGGTCGAATTGGTAAAATGCTCCAGAACTGAGTTCTTGATCCGCTCTCCAATTGCAAAGTTGTCAAATGCAAAACCTTGATTCCCTAATAATTGTGCTGCGCCTGTTCCAACTGCTATCCGGAATTTCACATACTGGGCAGCGGCCAGGTCATTCACTGCGTATCCGGCGTGAACCCATTCCGCATCCGGCTCAAAAAGAGGAAGACCCCAACCAAAACTACTGCCTCCGGGTTTATTAAAGATCCCATAACTGTTGTACCAGTTGATCCCTTCGTTCACCATACCAATCGTTATCCATCCATCACTAACGTTCTTCTGATACTGCATTACGGCACCATCTGTTCCCGGTACAAAGCTTTTCATAATATCTAACCTCACAAGCGGTTTAGTGAAACCAGACAGGTCATAACACGGACTCTGGACCCAGGAGTTTTCCAGATATCCCTCTTTGTCAGGCAGTTCGGTATACCAGGCCAGGTCACCATTTACCGGATTGAATCCCGTGAAATCCGGTTCCCCTAATAACCAGCTCTTTGAGCCATCGTTAGAATCCACAAGCCAGTCTGTAGGCGGATCATTGAATGTCTCCTCAAATCCCTCATCGGCAAGTGTATAAATTGGCTTTAACGTAATGGATTTGGTTTTACTATCAGCACACCCCACCTCATTTTCCACCTCCAGTGTTACACTGTACTCATCCATGGATGCAAACGGAACTTCAATGGTATCCAGTGGCGAATTACTCGGTATCTGTCCCAGCACACCACCACTCTTGGTCCGGAATGTCCAAAGAAGTTGATCAATTTTGGCGTAGGGAGAAACAGACCTGTCCAGGAAGGAGGTATTCTTTCCCCTGATAAAACAATCACTGATCCAGGTAAAATCGACCTGTGGTTTGTCAGATAACTTCACATTCTGGTTCAATGTGGCCACACAACCGGAAAAGGTCTCAGCAGTTAATACTACACTTCGTTCACCGGGGAAAGGATAAATATGATCCGGATTTTCAACGCTGCTGGTATTATTTGGACCGCTGTCAGGATCTCCGAAATTCCAGCTCCAGGTCTCAACTGCGTACTTGCCACTGGTCAGGTTACTAAAATGAACCGATCCTCCATCAGTCGGTATGCACGATGAAGAGGTGGAAAAACTGACCGCCGGGACAAAAGCATTATAAATGGAGTAATAGGATGAATAGTGGCATCCGTTTGAGGAGGTGTAATCCAATCTGATCTGGGTCTGGCCCTCTGCTACCTGTGAACTGGCCGGATTATAGAAGTAACCGGCCGACTGGTTACCGTAAACACCCGGACCCGAGAAGGCAAATGTTGCCCCGGGATCTGTTATGCTGGGTACCGGGACCAGGGGATAAGGAGAATCATTTTTACACACTGTGTCCGGAAGATTCTGGATCTCAACATTGTTGAGAATGGTTACCGAAAAAACACTGGATACACTAATGGTAACTCCTCCCAGCAGGTAGGAGTAATTCACACGATAGGCGCCATCCAGTCCAGCCGGATTAAAAATTGCCATATTATCTGTCAGGTCCGTATCTGTAATATGTCCTGATACCGGGAACCCGGTAACGGATTCAAAAAGCGCAAAAGTACCAGACATCCCATCACTGTTGGTGCCAATGAATTGATAGATTCCGCTTATCTCACAAATCACATCAATAGTAACTCCACCGGACTCAAGGTGAACACTTGCCTGTCCATATAATATTCCGTTTGCCAGAAACAGCATGATCGAAACCGGCAGGAACACCATGCGCTTCATCCAATTCATTTTTCCAGTTATATAAGTCATCAAATATCTCCCGTTGCACTTGTTTTCATTAAGGAGATAATACTGTTCTCCCCATACCTGTTCGTACCAAGTACAATATAACCTCCGTCCCCGGTCAATTCAATGTCTGAACCGGTCTGGGCCCCCAAGGCACCAAAGGAAACCTGGTCTCCAACCTGGATGGTTGAGGAGAGAAATTGCAGCAATACCTCGCTGTTTTCCCCGGCTGCCCTTGTTCCAACAATGGCCAGGCCACCTTTTGCTGTCCCTATCACCTTCTTCCCTATAAGGTCTGAGTTATCATCCGAAATGGTTGCAAGCAACAACGAATTTGTGATCAGTAATCCATTGGTCTCCGCACTGTACAAAACGATCTCACTTACCCCTGCGCTGTTCATCCTGTTACCAAGGATCAGGAATTGCCCATCTCTCCTCTCCATGATACACATGCCAGATTCCTCAAATTCTCCGGAAAGATTTTTTGCCAGGGGGCTCAATTCATCGTCGAAAGTGAGAATCTGTATCCCGGTCCCTTCGTTATTTGGCCTGTCATATGTACAGGCACACAGGTAAATGTCCCCACTTTTCAATAGAAAGGAAGCGACCGAATTTTCAGCATTGGGATTATTATAATTCAGTCCCAGTTTTGCTGAGTCCCCCTCCTCTGTAACGCCCATAATAAAAATATCGGATTTCCCATTTCTTGTATGGGATCCGGCCAGCAGGTATCCGGAATTGATCCTTTCAATGGAATGGTAGACCTGTTCATCATCGGCCGATCCATAACTTCTTTGCCAGATCTCCTCTCCGTTTGCAGATGTCCTGACCACAAAAATATCTTTCTGGACCTCGGATGCCTGTCCTCCAATAAGTTTCTCAACATACCCGGCGAGGAAAAATCCACCGGAACCACCCTGCAGCGCAATGAGCGAACTGCCTCCAGTCTGAAATCCTTCCATTGAATAGTACTTTGGAAATCCATTCTGAACGTTTCCATACTTATCGGTAACAATCAATGTCATCCTCTTCCCAACCGAAACATCGGTTACGGTCCCGCAAATTGCATATCCCCCGCTGGAAAGAACCTCGACATCCCCAGCCTGATCCAGCATGTAATTGCCATAGAACTTAATGAAACCATCGGCCTGTTCTGGTGAGAGATCTCTCTCACAGGATAGAAATAATCCAGAAAACAGGATAACAATAAGGCTGTATTTCATCATCTTATGCATCTATTGCTTTATAAGGTCCCAGCATAATCCACCAGATATAGAGAGCTGATAAACACGAAAATCGCTATCTACATGATAGAGTAACCAGGTGAGATCATTGTTCTGGTAACGGCTTTCCGCCCGGTTTGCCCTTAAAATATCAGATGTTATACATGTTTCAACATAAAAAAATGCATTCTTCAGCGGGATCCTTATCCCCGCTCCAACCAGAATATCCAGGTTGAACCTGTTCCTTGATTCTGTGATATTGGTCCGGTCCACAACCACATCTTCCAGCGGGGCATCATAACTTCTGGTCCCACTCCCGGAAGCACGCAACAGGTAACCCGGGACTAAACCACCTTTCAAATAATAACAATATCTCCTGTTCTCAGGATCAAGTTTATATAAAACGGAGAGGGGCACCAGCAGCTGATGTATTGCCTCGGTATACCGGTAGGATGTAAAGGATAACGGTGTTGCCCTGTAACTGTACCTCGACAGGCTGTAGAGTAATCCTGCGGAAGCCTCCAACCTCCTGTTAAGGATCAGGTTGCCTTCTCCACCCAATATGATTCCGGGCAATATTCCAAAATGGCTTTCATCCCCTGCTGGATCTCCAACACTGTAACCTTCGATCGTATGACCAATACTGAAATTACTACCCGCATTAAATCCCACTGTATTCCCGAATTCATTTACTGCTCTGGTGTTATTGATCCTGTTCTGTTTCCTTTCAGCTTTTCTTAAAGCATCCATGTCAACCGTATCTTCGGGAATTTCTCCCTTCTCCAGGCTCATTGCCTTCATATGGGAATCCAGCAGGGACACAAATTCCTGCGGATCAGAAGTCTCAGCCATATAGTCGGGGAATTCATGTACAAAATTGTACATCAACGTATCAGCCTGCTCTAATTTGTAATCAAAAAGATAGGAGTTTATGACCAGCTTATAAGCCTCCTTTCGCGGTTCTCCGGTAAGTCCGTTGTTTTTGATACAATCTTTTAACAGGTCCGGCACCAGCTCCACCATTCCTGCTTCATAAGCTTCCCTGGCATCATCAATCAAATATTTACAATCAACCTGTTCCTGAGCAGTCAGAGTTTGATATCCAAGGCTCAGCACCAGGAAAAGGAGAGTCTTATTTAGCATACTCATTCATTTTTTTTCATCGCGGACAGGTCTCTTCGTAAGGTATATCTATTCCGAAGTACTGGTTCCACTCCTCTTTGGTCAGGTTTCTGCTCAACAGAGAACAATAATTATTTACCATCTTTGCAGGATCAACGGGTCTGCCAACCATCCTGGGAAAATCAACACTTCCAGTGTAAAAAAAGTCTCCGTTCCTGCTGAAACAAAGGGAAAGCACGAAACCTTTGTTCTCTGTAAATATAACCGGCGGATCCCCCCATTTCGCTGTATTCCACATATATACATCACTGTCATTTGATGCCGCCACCAGCAGCCTGCCATCCGGACTGAATTGCACTGCTGACACCCTTGCCTTCGGCCCAAAAAGATCGTAAATAAGCCTTTTCCCGTCTCCTGACAACACTTTGACTGAACCATCCAGCATCCCTGCAGCCAGGTATCGCTGACCAGGACTAAATGCCAGAGACCTGATCGGGTTGCTGGCAAACCTGTTCACCTCGGTAATCCCGTCCGGATCGTTCACGTTCACCGAAAAGAGCTTTCCACTAGCTGTTCCGATAACTGCCTTTGACCCATCGACCGTAGAAACCATTGCCAGGGGTCTGGATTCAAGGGTTACCAGTGTGCTGGGAGTGAAACTGCTATAATCCCATTTCAGAATTTCATTACCGGTCCCTGCCGACAGGAAACTTCCACTGCGACCCAGATTCTCGATTAAAAGAACAACATCTCCCTGCTCGGTGTTTTGATGTATTACCGCTCCTGTATTCTCAAGCTCAATAAAAACCATCCCCCCTCCATTGGTACCAACCGCAGCGATGCGTTCATCGGGGCTTATACCGAGGCACTCATTGTTATACCCGGTACCGGCCAGCTCCAGCTGGGAGGCCCTGTTTTCGATGTTACCCGGGAGGATTTTAATACTCCCGTCACTGCTTGCCGTAAGGATACTTCCGGTTCGATCGAGCCACTCAATGTCGGTTACTGAATGCCTCATATTTATATAGATATTAAAAGCCTGAGAAACCAGCAATTTCATTGATTCATAAAGGGCTTTATAAATATCCGGATCAAAACCGGTCCCCCCAAACTTTTTGTAAAGCAGGTAGGACTGGTATGCAAGTAGTCCCTGTAAATCGGGATCACTGGTGATACCAAGGCTCGTGTATGCTACATCTTTTACAATGGAAAGTAGAATTTCAGTCTCCCTGGCGTCGGTTGAGACAGGTTCAGTGGGTTGATTTCTGGTTATCGTTTGTTCAGGACTCTCTGTTACAACCTCAGGTGTGCTCTCCTCATGATCCGTTGCCTGCTCTCTTTCATTCTCCTCCCCTGCAACTCCCACGTTACTTTCATTGCTTGGTTGCTGAGAAGTTTCCTCTACCGGCTGATTGTTTGCCACATCTGGTAACTGACGGGGCTGTTGTACATTGAGAGGTTCCGGCGTTATAGTCTGAACCTGTTGATCTGTTTCGACCGGCCTGTTCTGGGATATATATATAACCAGGGCCACTGCTGCTGCTATCACTATTGTTCCAACAATGATGGAACGATTTAAGATCTTTTTTCTGCGTTGAAGCGTAATCTTTCTTTTTTCGCTCCATATATACTCCTCTTCACTTGTATTCAGGAAGACCATAGCCCTTTCAAAGGCAGGATCAAATTGTATACCCCATGCTGGTGTCGGATTATGCAGTTTTTTCCAGTCGATTGCTTTCTGCAATTCGGAAATTTCAAGCAATGTCCCTTTTCCCTGTTGATAGAGAGCCGACGCTTTTGACAGAAGCAGGTACATCCTGATGGATTCATCCTCTTCATTCACCCATTCATGCAGCCTGTCCCAGATGTTGATCAATGACTCGTGTGATAATTCGATCTCGCTATCGGACGATAATGCTTCCGAATGCTGGTAACCAAGAAATGGATGTCCGGCTTTATCAAATATCTCGACCACTTCAATGACGCGATCAACGTTGCAATGTGCGATCCTTGCAATATTGCCCAGCGTTGTTCTTCGGCTGAATACCTCCTCCCTCCCCGTCTTAAAGGCAATAGTCTTAAATATCCGTTCACAAATTTCCTTCTGGTAAAACTCAAGTGACTGATAGAGATTCTCAAGGTCCCGGCCCAATCCGGTTCGAATACCCCCGCAGGCCTGGTAGTCTTCAAATGAGACAGGCTGGTCCATATTGCCGATCCGTTTCCAATGATCCCAGGTACGTTTCAGGGCATGCTGTAAAAGCGGAAGTTGAGGCTCCAGCTCTTCCAGATCATTCAGAATATACTCTTCGAAACCGGCTTCTACTTTGGCCCCTCCGACCCTGAATGGTTCAAGAATGGCCTCTGTGAGGTCCTGCCGGTTCATTTGAGGGAGCAGGTATTTGCTCTTGTTCAGGTGCTCGGTAAGTATGCGATAATTGGAACAGTAATCCAGAAATTCGGACCTGATGGAAAGCATTAGAAAAATCCTGGGCATCTCACCATCAACCAGTTTCATCAGGTGCGAAATAAATTGAACGGAATCCGGATTCCTACCGCTTTTCCTCTTTTTTACTGCCACCGGCCATGTAAACAGCTCTTCAAACTGGTCCACTACAAGGAAATAATGGTAATTCCCCAGCCCTTTTTCGATCAGAAAATCACCAATACTCCCCGGTCCGTTCAGGAATGCATGGACATCAGATTCGGAGATCTTCTTTGAGAATACCTGCTGAACACCCCTGATCAGGCTCTCCATGGGGCGCTTTCCGGGACGGATATACACAGGAACCCACTCCTCCTTCATATCGGAAAGAAGTGCAGGAATGACTCCCGATTGGATAAGGGAAGTTTTCCCACTGGCCGATGCTCCGACAAGAGCCACAAACCTTCTCTGAACCAGAATATCGATCAATTCTGAAACAGCATTATCCCTCCCGAAGAAAAGTTGGTCTTCAGCTGAGAAAAAAGGCCTGCTGCCCGGAAACGGATTTCTCTGTAGCACCCCGGTATTTATCATTGAGGGTTCACCCATAAAATTAACCAATAATCACATCCCCCGAATCCTAAAACCTTTGCGTAGGAGTTTGGTTTAGGAAACTACAAAAAACATGCAATAAATCCCTGTTATCAAACAAAAGTTCAACAAATACCTTTCGATCGATCAGAAATGCTTCACATGCTCCAATGGTACTAAGATAACGAATCTGCTCCATAATTTCGGGTTGATATGCAGTAATTATTGCAATCCCGTGTGAAAGGTTGGAAAATTCTTCAGCAGATAAAGATCTGGCAAGAATAACGGAGTCTCTATCGGGAGACCATTCGTCTGTGAAGGGCCTGGCAATGGATACAATTTTGAACAATGAGTTAATGCCCACATTCGAAAACAGCTTCCATGAAGTCAGCCGTATAGTGGTATCCAGGTACCAGCGTACCATATCTTCATGTCCCGGAAAACTATTGTCGGGAAAATCAAGCCTCTCCGTAACAAGATCATACTGTTCCGGGTTATTCTTTCTCAACAACTGTGCGGCAATCTCCCTTATTCTTGGATTGGGGTGAAATCCCTGTGCAATAATCTGCTGTTCATCAAAAAAACGGGCTACATTTCCAACTCTGTCCATCACGCAGATCTTGATGAAATCTCCAAGCTGGCCACCATTACGGTTCAGAATTCTCTTTAAGAGAATATCTACCGGAAAAACATCGATATGGTACAACTCTTTCAGTTTATCCAGTTTTTCCCTGATCAACACATCATAAAAATAAGATACCACCACAGATTTTAACGGCTCTCTTAACAACAACTCCAGCAGCTCGATGGCCATCTGGCGGTCATCCGAATGACGGTCCAACAGACTTTTTTTGATCCGGCGGACTGAACTTCGGTCATAGAGCATCATCAGCAGCATCAGGATCAGTTCATTGACTTCCCATATTTCATGATCAATGACCTTAGCAAGGTCACCACCCGGATCATCTGTACGTACAGAAATCTTGGCAGCCATAATCCATGATCCCGCCTGAATCATTCTCAGAATGGCATTCTGAATTTGAGTCTCCTGGATTGGAGTTGCTTCGAAATTATTATCATATAGTCCCCTGACAACCGATTGAAACACTTCACGGTGCTGATACTCCAGTTTCTGAAGTAAAAGCTGAATACCACGTGAACCACCGATGGAAGATATAACAGATACGATACGTGTTTGTAACCTTATATCAGCATCAGGTTTATAAAAAGCCATTTCCAGTTCATCAAGCACATTTTCACCCTGCCTGACAAGGGTGGACCAGGCTGACCTGTAAAGTTCCGGATCATTCAGTAAGATGATCAATTTGTGGGCGTTGCCCCCCAGATCAATCCAACCGGCTGTGGAGATGGCTACCCCCTGAATTTCAGGATTCTTGTCTCTGAAATGTGAAACAACATCCTGAAGGTATGCCGGATCCCTGGCTTCGGCTACATAATAGAGTGCTGCGAGGACTTCATTGGACGAACCGGAACGAAAGACTTCCTCTATGGAGTTGTCCGGTTCGCTTTGAACATTGTTGAATTTGTCGAGCCTTTCCTTGATAAAAGCCTGCTGTAAACCAAGTTTTGATTTCAGCTTTCGCTTCTTCAACCGCCTGATCCTGTCCTTGATATCAGGTTCCCTTTCACTGGCAAGCATCTGGCTAATAGTAATATCCGACAATCCCGGTGAAGATATCAATATATGATCCCATATGACCCTTCGAACCATCGCATCGGAATTGGTAAGCAGTGACAGCTGGCGTTCCCTTGAAACAAAATGGAAAAAATAGGGATTGAACTCTATCAGTTCCATTGCGAACGGCGAATGTTCCAGGTCAAATTGCTCGATCTCCTCCAGGCTAAGACTTGCAGGATCAACAACGCTGTCCGATTCAAGTGTTACTTTCAATAACTTGTGATAACTTCTGTAAAGTGAAAGACCCACCACAAACCAGATCAACAGCAATGCAAATAAAACATAACTCACATGAAACAGTTCAATGAAACGCAGCATCACAAACAGAGAAAGGAACAATCCCGTGGAAAATACCCCGATCTGGCTGAACACCCCCTCAATTCCAGATTGAACATTATCTCTCTCCCTGGTATTAAGAGATTGATAAATCAGGTTCATGGATGGAATTTCCATTGATTCTTTCATCGAGCGGCTGAACAGATTGGAAAGGACAATGATCATAACGAAGTATGCAAACAGCTGGTTTTCCCCTCCATAACCATAACTTTCTCCAAATATTGAGGCAGGAATTGTCAGAAGCAACAAAATGACCGGCATCACAAGCAGGGTTATCCTGATACCAAATCTGCCTTTAAGCCATTTAAAAAGGAACCGTTTCATGATCCATGCCAGGAGAACTGCGATCCCAAAAAAGAATCCGAGGAATTCAACCAGTTCACTTCCGCCCGGGAACCTGCTCTGGGTTACTGAAAGAAATTGAAAATGCAACAGAATGGAAACGCCTATACCAATTACCACAAAAGATGCCATTAATGCCGTATAACGAAAGGAGAATAACCTGATCGGGCCGGCGCTTCCGGCCTTGTTCCTGTATCCCCCTTCCCGATTGCCGGCATGTGACAGAATATACATCTGGGCCCCTGTGGCTACTATAAGGCTGCCCATACCCAGATAAAGGATCTGATATATACTGATCCCGGCATTAATCAGGACTGGTGATGAAAAAAATGCCAGGGCCATTCCGCCAACCAGCGTAAACTCAATCAATCCGCCCAACTGTTTACCCCTGCTGGGTGAGATAAATCCACTGATCGTGGTCCTGAATCCCAGAAGGGTAACCAGGATCAAAGGACCAGCAAAAACAAATGTTGCAAAATCAAAATAATCCCGTTCCAGGTAATAGAGCCCTCCTACCAACAGCGCCGTTGCTCCAAGCACAGCCACAAGGTTTACAATGCCAAATGCCTTAGCCTTTAACTGCTTGCTGAAGTAACCGTAAACGGCAGTTATCAGAATGCCCGAGACACCAGAAACCATCATTGCAAAAGGAACGCGGTCAGCACCAAATGCCTCAAGAAATACAGTATTGGCTTCGAGTTCCAGAGCACCGACAAAGATCCCTGTACAAAAGGCCTGTATCAACAATGTGACAATCAAGGTCCGATCACCCTGGGCAATTTGCAATAATTTACCTAAGCGTGTCCACATACAAGATACAATTAAGTGAATTATTGAATACCATCCACAGAAGAAATCAACATTTCATCTATCTGAGTTCAATGATATAGAGTGTCTTAAAGGTAATATTTACTATTTTCTCAGGGATGTTTAGAAAGTAACCTTGCATTCATTACGCAGTAATTAAGCACGTTACGAATAAACATCCCTAAGAAACCCATAGAGGATGCACAATAGTAAGAGGCCGTACCTTACGATACAGCCTCTTGAGATCAGATGACTCTGACCTGTTCCTGAGGAGTCCCCTAATTGAAACTAATACTCAGGTTTGCAATCTCTTTGGGGTTATAGGGAGATAACCCGGCAATACGGTCCATCAATGGCAGGAACTCATCTCCGGGAGCTTCCCCTCCCTGGATAAATCCGTGATTATCAAAGAATCCGGGAGCCTCTGTATTGGTAAGCCATGCCTCGAGTATCTCCTCACTGGCATCGGGCCAGACGGTTTTCACCTCATTATACAACACATTGTGAATTGAGAACTCCTCCAGTAGTATTTCGCGTCCTTCAGCATCCAGAGTGCTCAGGGGCAATCCTACCTCTGCCACAGCTGCATCATCTGTTATTGATCCAGAGGCAACAAATGCCCAGTTATAACCCACTTTCTCGGTAAGAAACTTGGCGTTGGGATGGCTTGAATTTCCGTACACATCCACAACGTTGTCCTTTATCCCGGCAAACATCTTCATTCCATCCATGGCAAAAGGTGCAAGCAACGGATCGATGGCAGGCAGGTCGGCTATGGAAACAACCATATGGTGGTCGTATCCAAGCTCTCCTGCACCACTGTAGTCAATCCTGAACATGGCGTGTGCCATTTCTCTTTCGATGCCGCGATCCAGGTTATAGGGTTTGATAATGGTGATCCCCTCTTTGGGATTCCTGTTCCAGAAGATCTGCATACCTTTTCCGCCGTCCTCTTCACCTTCTGATTCGGCGTCGGTAATGGTAAGTCCGTACTCCCAGGTGCGGCCATCAAATTCGGGGGCTTCCACCACCACCAGGTTCTTGATGCGCCCGTCATCCTTGCTTTCATAGGTGACAGTCTTTACCCTGTCAATATTGTAGCGGCGTATACCATAGATGATGTGCCTGACAATACGGGCTGCCTGGTCCCCCGTATAAATAAAGATCCTGAGGTGACCATAGATCTCCCTCCCTTTCAGGGTATCCACCACAGGGGCTCCCTTTAAAGAAGATGCGTCATCCAGGAGTGCTGCCGGAATTTCCACGGTAAGCTGGTCCGGAAGGATACTATTTTCATCATCCACCCCGGGGCCATTAAAAGTATTCTCACACGCTGTGAAGACTAACAGTCCCATCAGGAACAGTGCAACTGAATAAAACGATAACTTTTTCATGATTTTTAAATTTTAATGAATGATTATGAATGTTTATTATTTTCCATATTTTATGGTTTCACTGTTATCACACCCCCGGTATGTTCCTACCCCTATTGATTTTGGTATTTTTTTTGAATAAATTTGTAAGAGGCTGATATTCCGGACGCAAATAATGTTCAATCTCAGGAAAATAGCAGTCATTACCCTTTTGGGGCTTGCCGTTCTGCCCCTTTTGGGAGGTACGGGAAGACCCAGTGATGGCTTCCTGTCATTTATCATTCTGCTTGGAATGATGTTGCTCCTCCTGGGTATCCTTCACCTGATTGGTTATGTGAAAAGGAAGATACAGGAACTCATGGATGACATTTTTTAGTCTGAGGGACCGTGAAGTATGCCTTCATCCCGTTTAACGGCTTACTTTTCAGACTTGGTTGAGATTGCTTGACTGGGGTCTTAATTTGTCCTATTTTTACTTCCTCTAAATAAGCCAGGCCATATATATTAAAACATCCATACTACTCATATGCATCTCGGTGTTTTCAGCGTTTTCCCTGCTTTCACAGGACCAGGGACGACTGGTAATTGGAAAAATGGAGGGTTCCATTGTTTTTGATGGTAAACCGGATGAAGCTGCCTGGGATCACCTGGAGCCATTTCCCATGATCACACATATGCCTGTATTTGGGAACCCGCCTTCCGAAAAATCCGTGATCAGGATGGGATATGATGATCAGTATATTTACGTGGGGGCATTGCTGCATGTATCCGACCCATCTTTCATTCAGGCAATAGGTAAGAAAAGGGATATGGAGACCATGTCTTCGGATTTTTTATTGCTGGGCTTCGACACTTACAATGACAAGGAGAATGCCCTGATGTTTGCTACAAATCCCCTTGGCCTGCGGTGGGATGCTGCTGTAAGTAACGATGGCACCATTGTTATGGAAGAAATGCCCTTGAACATGGACTGGAATACCTTCTGGGAAGTCAAAACAAGCTATGATGATGAGGGCTGGTACTGTGAAATGGTCATTCCCATTTCCAGCCTGCGTTTCCAGGATATCGATGGTAAGACAGTAATGGGGATCAGTGTTTTTAGATGGATCCCGGCCAAGGATGAAGGTGATATCTTCCCGGCCATCTCCAATGAATGGGGCCCGACCAGTCATATTAAACCCTCGCTCTACCAGGAGGTGGTATTTGAGGGCCTGAGCCCGAAAAAACCACTCTACATAACACCTTACCTGCTTACGGGATTTGACCAGGAGAACAAACTGAACGACGCCGAAACTGCCTATGATTATGGTGGAAAATATAAATTTGAACCCGGCCTCGATATCAAGTACGGGATCAATCCCAATACGGTGCTTGATCTGACTGCCAACACCGATTTTGCACAGGTAGAAGCAGATAATCAGCAGTTTAACACCACCCGGTTCAGTCTGTTTTTCCCGGAGAAGAGGAAGTTTTTCCTGGAACGAAGCAGCATCTTTGATTTCGGTCTGGGCGCACAGAACAACCTGTTCTACAGTCGCCGGATCGGACTGTATGAAGGAAACCCTGTGAGGATATGGGGGGGTGCCCGCCTGAACAGCAGGGTCAAGGATTGGGACATCGGTCTCATGGATCTCCAGACTGCCTCATTTGAGGAGCTTCCATCTGAAAATTTCGGAGCGTTACGGTTAAAAAGAAGAACCTTTAACCAGTACTCCTACCTGGGGGGCATGCTGACTTCCAGGCTTGGAGTGGATGGTACCTATAATGTTGCTTATGGACTTGATGGTGTAATCAGGGTATTTGGAGACGACTATCTAACGATCCGATGGGCCCAGACATTGCATGACAGCGCTGAAAACAATCCTCTCTCCCTGGATCCCACCAATTTCTATATAAACTGGGAGCGACGCAAGCAGGAGGGCCTCTCCTATTCGGCAGGTATCAACTATTCGGGAACAGATTTTGATCCCGGCATTGGTTTCGAAATGATCGACAACTTCATAGCCACTGCACCCAGTCTTCGTTATACCTGGATCTCACCTGAAAAATCATGGTTGCAGTCCCACAATATTTGGCTGTTCAACTATGCATTTTTCAGTCTCCCCGGTAATTCACTGCTTATATACAATCTCAATCCCACCTGGACCTTCACTTCAAAAAACAGCTGGACAGGTTCCATTGGCCCGGTTTACAGAATTGATCTTCTGGATGAGGATTTTGAACTTTCCGAATCCGTGGTGGTACCGGCAGGCAGATACAGCTACCTGGGTTCTGAATTGATGTTACAGACTCCCGGTACCAGTTCCTTCTATACCATATTTATGTTTGAGGGAGGAGGATACTTTGATGGCTATAAGCTGACACCCAGCATACAACCTAAATGGAACATAGGTGCCTCCATGGAACTGGGTGGCATGTATAAGCTCGACCTGATCCGCTTTCCCGACCGGGCCCAGCAACTGAATAACCATATTGCCGGACTGCAGGCCCTCTATATGTTTTCCACCAGACTCTCCCTCTCGGCCTTTGTGCAGTACAACAGTGCCATCAACAAAGTCCTGTCCAATATCCGTTTCAGGTACAATCCCAAAGAGGGCACCGATCTTTATATAGTGTTTAATGAAGGGCGTAATACCTATCTCGACCGGGAAGTTCCCAACCTGCCGGTATATGACCAACGGAACATCACCTTGAAATTCACCTATACTTTTGAGGTGCAACGGTAACTATATACCTCATTTTCAACAATAAATTCCGGTATTTCTGGACGACAAAAAAAACACTGCCCCCTCCTCCTGATTTCTTCAGAATATCTTCAAAATTGACACCTATCTTCAGCGTCCCAAGTAAACATAAATCTAAAAGATAATCCTATGAAAAAAAGTCTACTATTTGTATTAACAGCATTGTTAACCCTCGGACTGATGGCACAGGAACAAAAAGAGGCCACAACAGGAGCAGGGTATGCAAATGATGTCTATTACAGCCTCGAAAACGGGACAGTTAAAACGCTGCCACGCAATAACTGGGACATTGCATTCGTCGCCCCGATAATGAGCGTAAGCGTCCTGGCCAATAATGGTGCAGGTGTTGAAGTTTTCACCTGGCCCAATGGTAAAATCACTGACTGGGCCAGCCTGGATACCACCGGGATGGTTTGGACCCCTCTTTACAACTCCCTTGAAACATTTGACATGGGAGCCCTGAATGCCAACACCATTCCGGGTGATGATCTCGATTATGGCTGGGGCCGTTACAACACGGTCAATCATCATATTACAGGTGACAGCATATTTGTGATCAAGACCGTATCTGGAGCATATAAAAAACTGGCCATTATCGAAAAAGCTGCCTCGGAGAACATCTGGCAGTTCAAGTATGCCAACCTGGACGGATCAGAAGAGGTAATTGATACACTGAAAGCTGGAGATTATATGGGTGACTATTTTATCCATTACTCTATCGACAGTACAAAATATGTTGAAAGAGAGCCTGCCATGGATGCATGGGAGCTGCTTTTTACCAGGTATTATGACTATACCATACCCTATATTGTAACCGGTGTACTTATCAATGATGACCATGTTGTGGCACAGGAGGTGAGGGAAACAGGAATGGACCAGGCAACGCACAATTCATATGAAGAATCAGCATTTGCCTCCGATATCAGTGTGATCGGTTCGGACTGGAAGGAGTTCAATATGGGTACATTTACCTATGATTTGATCGACACCGTAGTGTACTATGTGAAAGCATATGAGGAGGCTGATTCTTCCTATTATAAGATCTACTTTACCGGTTTTACAGGTTCAACAGAGGGGAAATACACCTTTATGCAGGAAAAACTCTCATTCCTGTCCACCGAGGATCAGGAAGCCAGGTCCCTGCTGGAGGTTTATCCAAACCCTGCCACCGATCGGATCCACCTGGTATTTGATTACACCGGTGTATCTGAGATCAATATTATTGATCTGACCGGCAGAATAGTATATTCCAGGCCGTTTGATGTGTATGGTTTCACCAATATGTCCCTGGACATTTCATCGTTGAATCCTGGTATTTTCTTTTTGCAGGTTAAGACCGGGAATGAATCAAATTCGATGCGATTCATCAAAGAATAAAACTGTTATATAAGTGGCCCGAAAACTCTCGCTTTTAACGTACCTGTTTTTATTTCTTACTTGCTATATAAAGGCACAGGAAATCAACATCAGAGTGATTGATGACAAAGATGGTGAACCTGTGCCTTATTGCCACATCTGCCTGGAAAATAAAGAAACCGGCAGGCAGGTTTATCATATTGGCGATATAAACGGGGAAGCCAGGGTGGTACTGGGAGAGGGTACGATCCTCAGTGTCACTGCCATGGGTTATGAGAACTATCTTCAAACCGATCCCGGAAGAACCAATCCGCTTGAAATACGCCTCAAACGGGCTACCTATGGCCTGGATGAGGTAGTGGTAACCGGTCAGTACAAGCCTATCAGTGCCGATAAATCAATATACAACATCAAGTTCATAGGGAAACCACGCATCGAGAACCAGGCGGCTAACACCATGGCGGAGTTACTTTCAAAGGAGTTGAACTTCCGTATCAATAATGATCCCTCCACCGGCTCGTCACTGGACCTGCAGGGGATCTCAGGGGAGAATGTGAAGATACTTGTGGACGGGGTACCTGTAATTGGAAGGCTGGACGGGAACATTGACCTGAGCCAGATTGATCTGGAAAATGTTGAGCACATTGAGATTGTAGAAGGCCCCATGTCGGTGATCTACGGCAGTAACGCCCTTGCAGGTGTGGTGAATATCATCACCAGGGAGAATAATTATTCGCAGTTCAGGGCCGGTGTGCATGGCTACTATGAATCCGTCGGGGTCTATAACCTCAATGGAAATGTGGATGCCCGCTTCGGGAATCACGCGCTTTCCTTTAACGGTGGACGCAATTTCTTCGGAGGCTATTCACTTGCAGATACCTCTCGCAGCCAGGAATGGAAACCCAAGGAACAATACACTGCTGGTACGATTTACAGGTTTCATAAAAAAGAGACCTCCATAAAATATAAAGTAGATTACTTTCTTGAAAACCTGCTCGACCGCAGTAACCTGTTCCCTCCCTATTTTGAGAAGGGATATGATACCTGGTTCAAAACCTCCAGGTTCAACAACAGCCTGCATTTTGACCAGAACCTGGATGGTGGAAATAACATCCATATGCTTGCTGCCTATTCATATTACGACAGGCAGAAGACAAAGTACCTGAAGGATCTAACTACTCTGGAAAGTGTATTGATACCCAATCCTGAAGAACATGACACTTCCGTTTTCCATTCAATTACAGCCAGGGGAGGATTCAATCATGCTGTTGAAGAGGGAAAACTGGATTACCAGATTGGATTTGATATCAACTCTGAAGAGGGAAGGGGGAAACGAATGCATAATGGAAGGGAGTACATTGGGGACTACGCGTTATTTGCCAGTGTACAATGGCATCTTACCAGCAAGTTTACGTTTCAACCGGCTTTGCGTGCCTCCTACAATACGAAATACGAATCGCCTCTGACCCCTTCATTCAATATAAAATATGATCTGAAGAATTCCACCTTCAGGGCTTCATACGCAAGGGGATTCCGGGCGCCGTCACTCAAGGAGCTCTATCTGCAATTTTATGACTCAAACCATCAGATCGAAGGGAATAAAGACCTGAAAGCAGAAAGATCTCATAATCTCAATCTGACCGTATCGCATAACTCCACCATCCTGTCATCACCATTGAATCTGAAACTGAAGGCTTATTACAACGTGATCCAGGATCGCATATCACTGGTCCAGGTTGACCCGGATAATCCCCTGCACTACAAAAATGCCAATACGGATCACTTCGAATCGGTGGGGGGTGACTTTTCTTTTGCATCCCATCCCATCAGAACCCTCTCACTGGATGCCGGGATCTCATATATCGGCAGGAAGGACTCCTACTACAAATCAAATGAATTCATCTTTTCTCCTTCAGTCATAGCCAGTATCAGTCTCAATTTCTTAAAGAATACAGCAACAGCCAATCTCTTTTACAAATATACCGGAAAATACCCTGTCCATACCTTTGTTACAGATGAGGAGATTGCATTGTACTACCTGGATCCCTATCACAATATGGACTTGAACCTGTCGTTTAAACTATTCAGTCAGAGGGTGCGACTCAGCACCGGTGTCAAAAATTTGTTTAACAATACCCAGTTGACCGGATTGAGCGGAGATACCGGTCACGGAGGTGGAGAGGGAGCTTCTTCCCTGGTGGGATGGGGCCGGACCTACTTCCTGGGTATTAATTATAACTTCACAAAATATTGATTGACAATCGGATGCGTAACCTGTTTATACTATTCCTGCTGATATTGACAGTGCACTCCTGTTTTAAGGAGGAGGAGATGGTACCCCCCCATGAGCAGGGTGACCTGACAGAGGGCCAGGTTGCAATGGGTACCTTTTACGGGACCCAGGTCTTTTTTGACCTGAATAGCAATGCAGTGGTCTCCTCCAATGCCATTATCGACTGGGACCTCTCTTTCGAAAGTGCAAACGGGGGATGGACCATCTACCTCAATACAGCCAAGTTTATGCTCGCCGGCAACTCCTTTGACACCCTGTTCAATACCGACCTGAATGTGGAGGAACTGAATATGAAATTCGATAAGTCTGATGGCAACCGTGACAGCACGGCCATTGGCCCCTGGTTTGAGATTTCGGAAGACTCGGTCTGGTCACACAGGTTTGTCTACCTTGTGGACCTGGGCAGTGATGAGCAGGGGACTCCGCAGGGACTGATAAAAGTCAGGTTCGAAATCTCCGGGGATGCATACATGGTGCGCTACTCAAATACTGATAGCAGTCAGGATACAACCGTCATTATAAACCGGGACCCTGTAGATGAGAGGGTTTACTTTTCATTTGAAAACGGTAGAATGGATATTGCTCCGGAACCTGATCAGTGGAGCCTGTTTTTCACACGATACACCACCATGCTTGTTACCGATGAAGGGGAAAATTATCCATATCTGGTTGCAGGTGTACTGCTCAATCCCAATGGGGTTGAGGCCGCCCTTGATACCATCCGTTCCTTCATGGACCTGAACAGTAATGATATCACCTCCCTGGTGTTCACCACTCAGGCGGACAGGATTGGTTATGACTGGAAGAATTATGATTTTGATGCCGGAGTATACACCATCGTTCCGGATATGAACTATGTGATCAGGGACCGGGACGGATATTACTATAAACTGCGTTTCGTGGATTTTTATAGTGACCAGGGAGTAAAAGGGTCCCCAAAATTCGAGTTTGTGAGACTCTGATCCCTGCTTATTCTATTACCACGGTATCGCGGATCACATCCGAAGCTGTAAAAAATCCGATGGCATCACCAGCCAAATTGGTACGGGCATTCCCGGGCAATACATCAAACATACCACCCCGCCAGTCGGTCTCAGAAAGCACACCCCTCAGGAATTCACCATACAAGGCATTCACCGACTCCTTTTCCCGGTGTACAATGGTCCCCGGTGGAAATCTCACATGCTCCTGTTGTGGTCTAAAGATCTCATTTACATCCACACCATTGAGGGTAAAATGATAGATGACGGCATGGTTCTCCGAATCGGGCAGGTCTTCGTAACCCTCCACATGGCTCCAGTCCAGTTCGAGCCTGACAATGGCCGGCTGGTCACTGTCACTTATATTCCCTTCATACAAAACGGGATCGGACTGAACCTGGAAGACATTCATATGCTGGAACGGGGTTACTTCAACCATACCTGTAACAGCGGTTATGCGCTTTGATTCGTAACCTATACGGAGCTGGTAATATTGATCGGGGACCGCAGCAAACAGGGAGTCAGTCCTGTAGATCCCCGGTCGTTCCGGATCCTCAGCAAGCAGGTGTATCTCTGCCCCATCATTGATCTCAACCTGTGCCCCAGTGACTGGTTCGGGGGTACCATTCATCTCGTAAAGCGGTTTGGTCAGTCTCACTTCATGTTCCTTCGCTTCATTTGTAATCTTCCCCTCTACTACAATCAGATCCAGTTCCTCATATTCCAGGTCCCATATGACCGGATCTTCGCATGAGAACAGCAGGAGGGTGGCCATATAGACATACAGCAGTATCCCACTGAACCGACTTTTTCCATATGTTCGCAGGAGCTTCATTGATCAGAAGTTAAAATGATAACTGACAGATGGGACGATTCCATAGAGGTAATACCGGGAAGCGTAAAGCTTCGGATTGGTATAGAAATCAACCGGGACCACCAGATTGCCATTCTCGTCCAGGGTCTTGTTGAAGTTCATCACAACTGGATTGATCCTGTTATAGAGGTTATAGACCGAGAAGATCAGCTCATGCTGATACCGTGCCCCGGGTTTATTGAGGCGCCAGTTCAGGGCCACATCAAGCCGGTGATAGTCGGGAAGCCGGTCATTATTTCGCTTCGCATAAATGGGTACCTGGTGATCCTCATAGTAGTAGAACCCTGTTGGAGTTGAAATGGGTCCTCCCGTCATATAGATAAAGTTGCCCGACAGAATTAGCCTTGGGCGCAACTCCCACGACAGGTAGAGTGAGAAGTCATTGGGCCGGTCGGCATAAGCAGGGTACGGATCTCCGCCATTGATCTCATCTACATGATAGATGGCCCTGGAAAAGGTATAGGATACCCATCCTGTAAGTGTGCCATGCTCCTTTTTCAAAATGGTCTCCACTCCGTAGGCTGTCCCTTCGCCGAACAGTAGCTCCTCCTCAACAAGGGGGTTCATCAGCATGTGGGCATGGTCGCGGTAATCGATGAGGTTGTTCATGCGTTTATAGTAGACCTCCGTATTCAGGCTCAGACCTGGTATGGATGACCTGCGGGTGTAGCCAATAGTAAATTGGTGTGCATACTGTGGTAATACATTGGGCCCCGCCGGTAGCCATACCTCCAGCGAGGTAAAGGGACTTATTGAATTGGTGATCAGATACTGGAACTGGCTGGTCCGGCTGTAGCTCAATTTGAAGATATCCTGTACCCCGGGTTGATATACCAGGCTGATCCTTGGGTCAAGTGACAATGTCTGATGATAAATCTCGCCTTTGGAAAATTCATTCACATCAATGCTGTCCCTCTCTATTCCGTTCGCAGTTGTTTTAACGACACGGTATTCGGTGGCAGGCCCAATATTCTGCCAGACGGTTGCTCTTATGCCGGCCCTGATGGATAGTCTGCTATTTACAATAATCTGGTTTGAAACATAAAAGGTAAATTCGTGTGTATTTTTATATGAAAGATCATAACCAGGATCCCACTCCGCCCCTCCCAGGTAGACATTCCCGGGATCATGAAAATGTGCTGAAGAAAGAAATCCGTAACGCAGTGTATAACCCGGGACCAGATAGTAAGTAAAATCGTACTTAAGGTTCAGGTTATCGATGCGTGAATTCCAGTAATCATTCTTCTCCAGGTTCATGAACAGGCGGTAATCATACCTGGAGCCCAGGAGCGTAAGGTTCGAGAAGAGGCGGTCCGAGAACAGGTGATTCCATCGAAGGGTGGTCGTACTGTTTATCCAGTTGATCCCGGTTGCGATATCGTTTCGGCCCTGCGCTTCAAAATTGTCCTCTCCACGATAAATGGAAAAAAAGAGTCTGTTCTTTGAATTAATATGATAGTTCAGCTTCAGGTGAAGATCTGAAAAATGAAGGTCATTGATATTCTTGTTCCAGTTCTGGACCGGTCTCGTAATATGTGATCGTCTCCCTGAAGCAAAGAATGAGATATGATCCTTCCAGATGGGGCCTTCCAGAGATAATTTCGAGGAGAGAAGGCCGATGCTTCCGTCCAATCCAAATTTAAGCATATTCCCATCCTTGGTCCTGACATCGATCAGTGAGGAGAGCCTCCCGCCGTAATTGGCCGGGAAATCGCCTTTATAGATGGTTACATCCTTGACAGCATCAGGAACAATTGCACTGAAATAACCCAGAAGGTGAGTGGGATTATAAACAGGGGCCTCATCTATAGTAATCATATTCTGATCACGGCCGCCACCCCTCACAAAGAAGATGGTAGATCCGTCCCCGAAAAACTTGATCCCGGGAATGGCAGCCAGAGACTTGATCACATCTTTTTCCCCAAAAAGAGCCGGCATTTTTCTGATCGATTCGGGATGGATCCGTTCTTCGGAGCTCCTGGTGGTCTGTATGAGATTCTCTTCTTCGTTTGAATAAACTGTGACCTCACCGATCGGTTCCGGCTCTTTCTCAAGAGTGAAATGAACAGTCCGGTTCTCCGGTGAGAGCAGAGGTATGATCCTGTCCCGGTATCCTACATAGCTGCAAAGCAACTCTTTCACATCCTGTTTCAGCGTTAAGGAATAAAAGCCGTAATTATTCGTGATGGTCCCCTCAGCTCCCTCCGGGATGGTAATGGTAGCACCTATAAGTACCTCACCTGTACCGGCATCCTTAACAAATCCGCTTACTGTGAATTTTACAGGTATCAGGCTGATGCTGTCCCTGAACACACTGGCTTCCACCTGAATATTAACCCGCCTGGCACGCTTGAGCACTATCTGTTTTTCCACCACTTCAAAGGCGATTCGTCTTCCGGAAAATATTATATCAAGCGCCTCATCAAGCGGCAACCGGTCCATATGAATGGTCACCCTCTCATCCTCATCAATCAACCTGGAATGATATGAAAAACTGAGGCCCGATTGCTGCTCGATCTGCCCCATCACATTCTGAAGAGAGGTATCATCAAAATGGAGAGTGATGCGTGCTATGGGTTGCTGTCCGAGCAGCAAAGTTGCTGCCGCCAGCATGTAACCAAGCAGGGTTATTTTCAATCCGGATCCATTCATGCCATAAATACTATTCAATACACCCTTGCCCGTCCAACCTGATTTCATCTCCTGTCCGGGTAACCTGAAGGTCCAGGGTAGTTTCCAGAACATTTAAAATGGCTTCAATAGATTGGTCTCTGAAGGTCACTGTTATGGGGCAGGAGGCTAACTCCCGGTTCATGATTACAATATTCACACCATACACACTGTTTATCAGGCCGGTCACCTCCTTCAGCGGAGTGTCATCGAAAAATAGTTCCCTTGTCTTCCAGGATATTGTGTTAGGCTCAAAGGAAGGGACCAGTTTCAATTCCTTTTGAGATTTGTGATAGGCACCTCCCGATCCTGGTTTAATAATGATCAGCTTGTCAGGATCCTGTTTAGCGCTCAAAGCCACCATACCGCTCTCCACAGAAATCTCCACTGCAGAATTCTGTTTGTATGCATTTACATTAAAACTCGTACCCAGTACCTCGACAATTGCTTCCCCGGCATCGATAATAAATGGCCTTGAAGTATCTCTGGTGACATCGAACCAGGCCTCTCCTGTCAGAAATACTTTTCGTTCGGTCTGATCAAAACTGCGACTGTACCTCAACCTGGAGTGCCTGTTTACCAACACGTCTGTTCCATCATCAAGGATCACCTCCACAGGTTCATTTTCAGCCATTACCCTCTCCCAACCTGCAATACGGGTCGCATAGATCCAGGCAAACGCAAGCAGCAATCCCGCCACGAATACCGCAACAATCCGGTATGTGTAATAGAGCATGGAACGGACGGGTCTGCCTGTGGTTTCAGCTGGCCCAGTTCTTGTTTTAAATCCTGGAAGTTGTTCCTGCATCATTGCCCATTCCCGCTCCAGGTCAAAGGTTTCCAGTGAAGGAACCTTCCCGGTCAAATCCCAGATTTTCTGTAAATCATCCAGTGCCCCCTGTTTTTCTTTATCACGACCTACCTCCTCCAGGAACAGGGAACGCTCCTCCGGTCTCATTTCACCCGAAAGATACCTTGTTACCAGGTAATTAAATTCCGTATGTGACTTATCTAACGACATATTCATATATAACACACTCCCGGCCCTTCAGACCCCTATGGGGGGTGATCATTTTCTTAATTTAGCGCAAACAGTATTAACCACAACAGGATGGTCAGATACTTTGCAAGCTGATCCCTCAATATCCGGAGAGCCTTGGACATCTGGTTTTCAACGGTTTTAACAGAGATCTCAAGTTGCACTGCAATCTCACTGTATCGCAATCCATTAAATCGGTTCAGTTCAAAAATCTCACGGCATTTTTCCGGCAGGCCGTCAATGGCCTCACTTATCTTCTCCTCCAGCTCCATTGCCTCTATCTGGGCACTTACATCCCACCCCCCAGTGTTTTCCGGAACCTCATCTGAAGAGAACTTTTTCCGGTCCCTGATCACATTCAGACTCCTGTTATGTACCGACGTGAAGAGATAGGATTTAAGTGAAGTGGAAAGGTCTATTTCATTGCGCATCTCCCATAGTTTGATAAAGACCTGGTGAACCACCTCCCTGGCATCATCCTCATTTCCCAGGATCCGCCTTGAAAAGGCCATCAGCGCATTGAAATACTCTCTGAAGAGTCTTTCAAATTCTGAACTGTCCATTCTTACTGCTTTACCCGGTCTCTTTTCTATGGTCATCTGTTCTAAAGATAGAGAAATCCACTCTTTGGTTTAACCAATTTATTCAACAGTTGTTATACTCCAAATGATTTCCAGATGTTTATGAAAAATTTCACATTCTTGCTGATCCTGCTTCTTTTCCCTGCATGTGGCAGTAATCAACAGGCCGATCTGTCAAAAACTTTCGCTTTTGAAATGAACTTTTCTTATCCCGGCGATCCTGTATTTGTTTATGATCACCTTACCGGTGATATCAGTGACTGGTGGGATCACTCCTTTTCGGAAAATCCCTACAGGCTATTTATTGAAGCCAGGCCGGGAGGTGGCTTCTATGAGCTCTTTAATGAGTCCGGGGACGGAGCAAAACATGCCACTGTAATCTATGCCGAAAGAGGCAAGATGTTACGTATGGAAGGCCCCCTGGGATTATCCGGAAATGCATTGACGCTGGTATGTACCTATACCCTTAAACCCGCCGGGAATAACAGTACGCTGCTGACCCTGAATGTGAATGGCGCAGGAGAGTTCAAAGATGAAACTCCTGAAATTGTCAGGCAGGTCTGGGAGCACTTTCTATGGGAACGGTTCAAACCCTATATAGAAGCCCATTATAATAACCGGTAACAACTATTCCACGCTGAAAGACACCCTTTTTTCAAAGAAAGACCCGGTTGAATCGGTCCCCCTGAACAGGATCTCATAGTCACCTTTCATATCAGAGGTGCGAAAAGTGATCACTTTTTTAATATCCGGCAGCAGTTCCAACCCGGGGTTCCAGTAAAGGGTATTTCGTACATCGGGTAACCTGGGATCGGTCACACCGTTTTGAATCGTGTCTGCTCCGGGCACATCCAGCATCTGGTATTTGACAAGTAAACCTGAAGAGGGGAGGTCGATATATCCAAGGTCGTTATTCTTGGAGATCAGGCTGATAATACCCCCAAAAGTTACATTGCCCCTGATATAAGGTGCATTAACAATCTCTACCCGGTCGATGAGTCGGGGCGAGACCGCCAGGATTGCTTCAACATCGAATATGGCCACACCATCGATCATCAACAGGGGCGGGTAGATGGCCAGATCAGGGTGCCTACCAAGCAAAACCAACCTTTTTACACCCCTGGTTTTTCGAACCGACACCTGCGGCACCACCTCGATAAAGTACTCTTCAAGTGTGGGAAGACGGATAAAATCATCAAAATGGATTGTGGAAATGGGACTTCCATAAAACATCATATCGCCAGCTGACTGAATATCAGGGGCCTGTACCACTTTCGGATAGTATTGTTGAGAAACCTGTGCATTTACCGACATTTCTGTAATTATCTCTGATAATGAATCGTTCAGATTCACCGGATATGATGGGAGTTCCAGCGCATCCTGGCTGAAATCGCGGTCAATCAGCAACTCCAGGTCATTTATCTCTTCATGGTACGCAGATACAAACAATTCCCGCTCCCCTTTATAATCAGGGAAGGAGAAATAAAACCTGCCTGCAGAATCGGAATAGTTGCAAAAGAAGTCTCTCTCATCTCCTAATACTGAGACGTAAATAGTGGCATATGGCGCCGGCTTTCCATTGGAAGAACTCACCGCCTGCCCGGTCAGCGAAAGACCCTGGTTCTCGGGAAGAATTTCGGTCCTCCTGGCGATGTCTGCAGGGCAGCCGGGGTTGTAAAACTGCTGGTTCCCATGCACTCCTTTCCTGGCTACACTTACAGAGAGATCCAGGGGGGCATCAGCAGATTTCCATTCTATATCGGCTTCTACCTCTTCACGTGTCATGTAGCTAACCTTCTCTAACCGGCATTCAAGAATCTCTGATGAAGGGGTCTTGTCCCTTTTCAACAGCTGTCCCATCGACCTGGGCTCCCAAACTGCTGAATCTACCGGGAGGACCATCTCGCTAAATGGGTTATAAATGCTGAGTGATGTAAACACATATCCTTCCGGGCCGCAATTACGCATCCACCTGGTGTAAGCTTTCAGATAGTATGTTCCGGATGAGACCTCCCCTGGTATACTCAGGCTCCCTGTACCCTCCCCGCCATCAATGATCACCTTACTCTGAGAAAGAGGTTCTCCATTGGGCAGGATAAGTTCAACGTAAAGGATACGGCTCCACTCCTTTTCTGAGCTTGCTGCGGGCCTACGGTAGAAAGCCCTGTACCTGATAGTTTCTCCACTGATATAGTGCCCCCTGTCGGTAAGCACTACCAGTCCTTCCTGTTGAACCTGGGCCCCGAGCTGAAGACCCATTGCAAGCAAAACGGTTGTGAATATGGTTCTGTATCTCATATAATTCAATCTGTTGGCCAAAAATCAGGTGGATCCCCCATACTATTTTTCCGCACCCTGCAGTCAAGACATTCCTGTATGGTCTGACCAAAAACCTGCTCACCTGTAAAAAGATTGTTCGCCCTTGAAGCATACACAGGCAGGTCCGCGGTCATTAAAAATCTGAAACGAGGCAGTTCCGGATAGGGGAAGCAGAACATTACATCATATTTCTTCAATCCCTCAATCTCCTTTACAAAAATCCGTTTTTCCGTTACACCCGATACACTGAAAAAACCGAGGATCCGTTCATCAGGATCATCCACATTGGTAATATTGCTGGGAGTAAGGGATGGCAAACGGTCATACAATCCACTCTGTGCCTGTGAGTTCTTCTTCAACTCATCCCAGTACCTGAAAGCCGGACCATCCATGGCATGTTGCCTCACCAGGAGACTGTATCCATAACTCAGTCGCTGGGTCTCATTGGAAACAAAATGTAGCGGCATATGGGTATAACTCGTTTTAGTCAGGTTGGCCACATCCAGGGTATAAATTTCATTTACATGTCCGCTGATCCAGCACTGGCGGTCCGACAGATCATCCGGGATCGGCCGAAGCACCCTGTCATAACTGTAAATATACCCTTCATAGTCCGGATTGTGAAACTCATAGGTCTCCATCAGCTCCCATCGCATATATTCGGAGTCTTCCGCATCTACCTGAAAATCAACGTAGAACTGGATCCCGTCAATGGAGGCTTCCGGATCGATGGTTGGATGGGATTCCAATTCGTAATAAATACTGTCAATGGCGGTAGGAGGGTTCAGCCGGGAGTATTCAGACTGATAGATATTCCCGTCGGAAGTGACCACCCGCAACATGTATTGATTTCCAAAAGTCATGAATCCGGCAGGTACATCAGTACTGTAATAACCCGGGTATGACTCTTCAAATGAAAGCCGTTCACCCTCCTCATCTTCCACTTCAACCACACAGCTGGATTCGGGTTTAAATTCCGGGTAGACCAATCCGTCAGACCTGGATATCTGAAAGGTCTGTACTTCCGGTATGCTGGTCAAAGTGGCATTGATTACAAGCGTACCTGTATAAATCCCGTCTGAACCTGGATAATACCGTTCCACGCAACCGGTCATAAAGAGAAGGATAAATATAGAGGCCGTCCCATTACTGACTCTCATAATTTCCCAGTTTTACGTTCCAGGAGATTGTGAATATTGGAACCCCGATCACTGAAAATGAAAACCCCTTAATAAAATATTCCTCCGGAACGAAATAGATACTTTGAGGGTTCTTCCTGCCCAGCATGTTATATACATTGAGGCTCCACGACGAATGCATAAATTTATCCGCTTTCAGGTTACCTTCCACATTCAGGGAAAGATCGACCCTGAAATAATCAGGGATCCTGAATTGGTTCCGCGCATAATAATCTATATATGCAACATTGTTGATATAGTAGAGTGAGGTCGGATAGGTAACCGGCCGGCCCGACATATAGACTACATTTGAACTCACAGAAAACCTTCTGTTCAGGCTGTAATTGGCCACAACGTTCAATACATGGGGCCTGTCAAAGTTTGAAGGATAGGGTTCCCCGTTATTGATCGATTCATAGTCAGCATCTCCCCTGACCAGCATCTCCGACCGGGAGAGAGTATAGCTGATCCACCCATCGAGCCTTCCCGAGGTTTTCTGTAACATGAGCTCCATACCATATGCATTCTGAAAGCCCTGCAGTACTACAGTTTCAGTGAGTGGAGAGGTGATGAAATCAGCTCCGTCCTTGTATTCAACAATATCAGTTGAGTATTTATAATAGAACTCAACCGATGAAGAGAGTCCCAGCTTTGGAAAGATATGGTATACTCCCCCTGTAACCTGATAGCTGGTCTGGGGAGCAATATAATAATCCGACAACTTCCACTGGTCGGTTGGGGAAATGGTCACTGTATTGCTCAGCATAAAAAGGTACTGCCGCATCTGGTTTACGGATAGTTTAAAAGAGGTATTGGGTCCGGTCTTGATATTAACAGCAGTACGAAACTCGGGCCCTGAGTGAAAATTGACCGGTTTAAAGGCTCCATAGACCAGGGAATCAACAATAGTATTCTCTGATCTTGGCTTTCCCTCTTCATAGAGCATCACAGTTTGCGGGCCGAGATACGAATAGAAGCTGTAGCGCCCTCCGACATATACAGTGAGCCAGTCGTTGATGTCGATATTGTCGCTGACAAAAAGGGCCGCCTCCACTGCATTTTCATTTCCCAGGTCCACCGGACTCCTGATCGAAGCCGCCCCATAGGGCTCCACTGTTCCCCGGTTGAGCCGGTAATAGATCATGCTCGATCCAAAATCGACTCTATGGTGCAGGGAGGGCACCCACTGGAATTCTGCCAGAAGTTCATTGTGGTTCAACATATACTCATGCCTGTAGGCCCTGGAAATCTCACTCTGGTCCGTATTGGCAAATTTGTAGATGGAGGAGGTGCCGGTTACCTTGGAGGTCAGTGCCGGGGAAATTTGTCTCTCCCAGGTGGCCGATCCGCCACGATTGGCATATTCATAGTCACTCAGGGTACTGTATCTGAATCTATCAAAGCTCTGATAGTAAAATATATTAAAAGTATTCTTTTCACCAGGGTTAAAATTCAAAGCTCCAGCAAAATCATAAAAAAATGCTTTACTGTCGCGGATAAGCGGATCGTCCATCCTGTTCAGTATCCAGTCTGAATATGAGGAGCGGCCACTGATCAGGAATGAAGAATGCTCCTTGCGAATGGGACCCTCCACCGTAGCATTTGCCGAAACCGGACTTATACCTGCATGGGCTGTGAATGCCTTATTGTTTCCCTTGCGGGTCAGGATATTGAAGACCGAAGAGAGCCTTCCCCCGTAGTTGACCGGTACATTTCCCTTGTAGATGGAGAAGTCCCGGATCATATCCGAGTTGAAGGCAGAAAAGAACCCGAACAGATGGGAGGTATTGTAGATGGGAAGCCGGTTAATATAAAAAATATTCTGGTCCACATTGCCTCCCCGCACATTCACTCCTACTGAAGCTTCACCCGCACTGGTGATTCCCGGCAGCAGCTTGGAGATCTTGATTACATCCCTCTCTCCCATGAAAACAGGAAGTTGTTTCAGGGAGTTCATACTGAAATGTTCCACGCCAATATCAGTGGTATTGATTTCACGATACTGCTCACCCATAATCTGCACCTCATCCAGGGCTATTACAGCCGGTTGCATCTCCACCGTGAACTCTCCATCCGAATAAACTTCCATGGTAACCTCCACACTCTCCATCCCAATAAAACTAAACCGCATGGCGTGGCTCCCCGGTTGAAGCGCCATGGTCACATTTCCGTTCTGGTCCGAAACAGCCCCCTTTCCAGTTCCCAGGTCCACCATCGTGGCTCCCAGCACAGGTTCTCCATTGGCCAGGTTTACCAGTTTCCCCTTCACCCTGGCCACACCCCTTGCCAAGGAGGCTCCACGTTCTCCCACTACAATGGTCTGGACCATCTTTTGGGGACGCGTCCCCGTCAGGTAAAGGTCATTCTTAACTCCCATATAGTCCTCACCTTCCATCACCTGGCCGTAATCACGGGAAATGGAAGTTACAAAGGGAAGATTAAAGCTGAGTCTTTGTTCAGGCAGAATGACATAACGGTCGCTCCCAATCCTGTTGAAATAGAGCCCTGTTCCCTTCAGTACCTCGTAAATGGCCGCATCTATCAATACTGAATCGGCTTTATAGGTAAAACTTCGTCCCCCAAACCACTCATTATTATAGAAGATCTTTACGTTGGCCTGGCTCTCGACCTGTTCAACAAAACGCTCAACTCCCTCCCCGGAGATATCAATATTCACCCGGACTTCCTCCTCCTGGGCTATGATTGCCACTGAAAGGAACATACAGGGTATTAATAAGAGCTTCTTAATCTTCATTGGTAAGCGAGTTACAGTATTCTACCAGATGACGAATTTGAGAATCAGGTGCCTTTTTAACCTTTATCCTTGATTGCCTCATAAATTGCTTGATCAGTTTTTGGGATTCCTGATCAAATGCCTTCATGAAGGTACTGTTGTTACGGTATGCATGGAAATGACCACCGATCACCAGGTACGCCTCTTTTACAGGTTCAGTAAAATAATAGCTTTGTACTCCTGAGGTAAGGTTAAGCTGGTAATTCTTGCTCCATCTGTAAACACAGGCAATGGGACCATCATTTACAGCCTGGAAGAATTCTGCTTTACCCTCCGGACCTTCCATTTTTACGAATCGTATATTGTCAAAGGAAAATGATTCCACCCATTCGTTTCTCAGAACCAGGCTTGAACTGGCCCCATAAAGATCCGTGAAATCAAGGATCAGTTTCTGGTTAAAAATATCGTACCTGAGCATCTGGTCATCAAACTCTTTTTCATGAATTGTAATGACCACTTTACGGGGATCGTCGAAGAAAAAGGGATTCCCCATCGCATTCCTGTAGGGATAAAAATATTTCTCCCCGTTCACCAGGTCTGTATCACTGCCATATTTCCGTTCACATTCAGCCAGGTATTCTGTTATAGATGGTTGCTGGGCAAATAGTCCTGTTAAACCGAGAAGAGTTAACAGAAAAGAAATCGTCAAGGGTTTTCTTAGGCACATCAGGTCGGCCAAATTACTTAAAAATTTGATTCATTTACCAGAAATCAGGCATAATGTGAGTACTGTTCTTATAGGCCCTGCAGTCCACACAATGCTTATTCACCTGGGCAAAGGAAGACTCTCCGTCCCTCCAGGCCCGGGCATAATAAATGGGAAGCTGGTCCCTGGAAATTGGCCCCGACGGTCCCCTGGGAACCGGAAAACAATACCACTCATAGTCCCTCAGGTCCAGCCCTTCCGGTTGTTCGGCAAAGGCACGTTTCTCAACCACTCCTGCCATGGAGAAGTATCCAAGCACAATTTCACTCTCATCGTTTACATTGTGAATATTGGATTTTAACAGCGCTGGCTGCCTGTCAAACAGCGAGCCCTGCTCCTGCGAGGTCTTTTTCAATTCATTCCAGTAATGAAATGCCTCTTCCCCCAGGGAATACTGCTTCACAAGCAGGCTGTATTTATGGTGTAGTTTCTGCTCCAGCTGATCGTTGGGGATAAAGGTGAACGGCTTCTTGATATAGGCACCATAATCCAGGTAACCCAGCGACATGCTGTGGATGGTGGATAGTTCGTTGGTGATGTAACAGATCTTGTAGTTATTGGTATCCGACAGTTCCTTCAGTTGAAAATCCAGATCTAATATATATGCTTCCATATCAGGGTTGTGAAACTCATAGGTCTCGGTCAGGTCCCACCTGATATACTCATAGGCTTCGTTATCGTAGGTGAAATCAAGGTAAAACCTGATCCCGCTTATGGAATCGGATTCGGATGCAAAACTGGCAGTCTCCACCTGGTAATAGAGCGAGTCGATCTCAGGAACAGGTCTCAGCTTATCAAAAACGGACTCATAAATATTCCCGTCAGGTGTTTGGACCTGGATCATATACCAGGCACCTGTCTGCAGGAACTCATCGTCCAGTCCAGCTTCGTAGAAACCCGGTCGGAATTCAGAAAACTCCTTCAGTTCACCATCCTCACGGATCACCCGGGCCAGACTTCCATTGACAGGATCAAACGCAGGGTCGGTCAGGTCCACCGAACGGGAGATTTCAATCACCTGTTTTCCTGGCTGATCCGTAAGATGGGCATTGATAACAAGGGTACCCGTTTTCAGCGCTCCTTCCTCAGGATAATAGCGTTCGATACAACCCGCAAGCAGGAGGCACAGAAAGGTCAGGAGTATAAAAAGGGGTGCCTTTGACATCAGACTTACAAAAATAGGAGATTTATGTCTGATTAAAGATAGAACTAAAATAGAATGTCTCCCCCGGGTCATTATACCTGAAATAAGCCAAAAGCGCGGGACCGGTTAAACCATTATTCGTATTTTGCGGCTATAAAGGCTTTAATGAAGTTGCTGCTTAAAATATATTCAGCCATAGCCTGGACCACCATGGCTGTAACCTCGGTCATTATTACTCCGTTTTTCCTTCTGGTATGGGCAGGGACCTTCTGGTGGGACAGGCGAAGGGTAGCCGCCCACATGATGGGGACCTTCTGGGCCTGGCACTACCAGTCATTGATCCCGTTCTGGAAACTGTATCTTGAAGGCAGGAAAAAAATCCCGTGGAACCGTCCGGTGGTGCTGGTGGCCAACCACCGTTCCCTGGTAGACATCCTGGCCCTCTACAAAATCAGAAGACCCTTTAAATGGACCTCGAAAGATGAAAACTTCAGGTTGCCGTTCATTGGGATGGTCCTCTCCCTGACAAATTCAATCCGGATTAAACGTGAATCTATGCGTTCAGGAGCACAATTTCTCGCTCAGGCTGAGACCGAAATTAAAAAAGGATCTTCCATTTTGATCTTTCCTGAAGGAACGCGTTCAGGCAAAAAGGAAATGAGACCCTTCAAAGAAGGGGCCTTCCTCCTGGCAAAAAAGATGGGTTGCGGTATAATCCCTGTTGTACACATCGGTTCAGAAAATACATTTGACCGCGGTTCATGGATATTGAAGGGAAAAACCTCCATCCATATCCGGGTCCTTGATGAGATCACCCCGGATGAGATTCAGAAACTGGAAACCGTGGAACTGATGAACCTGGTACGAGAAAAAATGGAGACAGGTATCTCCAGGCTTGAAGAAGAAAAGGGAATGGTATGAATAGGGTGGATCAGATCATAAGGCGCATGGGTTTTATCAAGGACCAGCAAGGGATCATGAACCGGTTCATTCGTGAATCGTCGGGGTGGCAGGCCCACCTGGAGAAAACCCGTCATTTCATTTCCGGATCATTTCATCAAACTGAGGCAGAAACAGTGGCTGTGCTGGGCAGCGGCTGGTTACTTGATGTTCCACTAGATGACCTGGTAAAAAGGTTCAGGCATATCTACCTTGTGGATATACATCACCCCATTCAAATCCGGAAAAAAACGGCTGCAATGGACCAGGTGGAACTGGTTGAAGAGGACCTTACAGGAGGTGCTGTTGCACAGATCTGGGAGTGCCTCCGGAACAGTAAAAAACCGTTGCAGGAGGAGGTGCTAAATGGTCAGATCATCCTGGAGATACCTCTGGCGGGAATCCATCCGGATGCACTTATATCAGCGAATCTGTTGAACCAGCTTGACATCTTCCTCTGTGATTATATGATGAAGCAGGGGCGTTTTCAACAGGAGTCACTTGTTCCGCTTCGTGCATCCATCCAGGCATTTCACCTCGATTGGATCTCAAAAAAACCAGGCTGCCTGGTTACGGATACCATCGAAGAGGTGGTGGACAAGAAAGGCAACATATCCTCCAAAGGATTACTGTATACTGACTTACCCGAGGGAATCAGATCTGAAAGCTGGAGGTGGGATTTCGATTCGTTGGGGACCTATTATCCCGAAAGCCGCACCCACATGGAGGTTCAGGCTGTTGAATGGAGTTGATACCACTCTTTTTTTAACCGTTTTTAAAGAGCTCTGTGTTGAAAACTGGATGATGTCCAGGCCATACTTTTGGTTATATTTGTGCTGCCAAAGAGGAGATTGATATGACGGCGAATTATTCAGAAGATACGATCCGGACACTGGACTGGAAAGAGCACATTCGGAAGCGCCCCGGAATGTATATCGGGAAGCTGGGCGACGGCTCTTCCCCCGATGATGGAATATACATATTGTTGAAGGAGGTGATCGACAATTGCATTGATGAATACATGATGGGATTCGGTAAGATCATCGAGGTAAGTATCAATGAACACCGGGTCTCTATCCGTGATTTTGGTCGTGGTGTTCCCCTTGGTAAAGTGCTGGACGTGGCTTCAAAAATGAATACAGGCGCCAAATATGATTCCAAGGTGTTCAAAAAATCGGTTGGTCTCAATGGTGTAGGAATCAAGGCAGTAAACGCCCTCTCCTCCAGCTTCACCATCCAATCCATCAGGGAAGGGAAAGAGAAGAGCGTGGATTTTAGTGAAGGAGAGTTAGTGAAGAATCATCCTCAGCGAAACTCCACTGAAAAGAACGGGACACTGATCAGCTTTGAACCTGATCATACCATGTTCGGAAAGTTCAACTTCATCGATGAGTACATCGAGGCGATGCTCCGGAATTACACTTACCTCAATACCGGGCTCACCATTAACTATAACGGCCAGAAATTCCAGTCCAAAAACGGCCTGCTCGACCTGCTGGAGGAAAATATGAGCGGGGAGGGCCTCTATCCGATCATTCACCTTCTTAACGGTGATATCGAAGTGGCGATTACTCATGGCAATCAGTACGGAGAGGAGTACTTTAGTTTTGTAAACGGGCAACACACCACACAGGGTGGTACCCATCAGGTGGCATTCAAGGAGGCAGTGGTCAAAACTATTCGTGACTTCTATAAGAAGGATTTTGATGCTTCCGACATACGTACATCCATTATTGCAGCGATCAGTATCAAGGTAGAAGAGCCGATTTTTGAATCACAGACCAAAACCAAACTCGGATCCAAAGATATCGGTCCATCGGGTCCATCGGTCAGGAACTTCATCATGAACTTCCTCACCTCAAAACTGGATGATTACCTTCATAAACATGGAGAAACGGCACATGCCCTGCTGAGGAAGATCCAGGAGTCTGAGAAAGAACGCAAAGCCATATCAGGGATCAAGAAACTGGCCAGGGAACGTGCCAAAACCGCCAACCTTCATAATAAAAAGTTACGCGATTGCCGGGTTCACTATAACGGGAATAATGACCTTAAAAACGAATCTACCCTCTTTATTACCGAGGGGGACTCAGCTTCGGGCTCCATCACCAAATCAAGAAACGTAAATTCCCAGGCCGTATTCAGCCTGCGAGGCAAGCCATTGAACTCATTTGGCCTGACTAAAAAAGTGGTTTATGAAAATGAGGAATTCAACCTCCTGCAGGCAGCACTCAACATTGAAGACGGGCTCGATGGATTGCGTTATAAAAATGTGGTGATTGCCACCGATGCCGATGTGGACGGAATGCACATCCGGCTTCTGCTGCTAACTTTTTTCCTGCAGTTCTTTCCCAACCTTGTCCGTAACGGACACCTCTTCATCCTTCAGACCCCCCTTTTCAGGGTCAGGAACAAAAAAGAGACCATCTACTGTTATACGGACGCAGAGAGATATAATGCCATAGAGAAACTTGGAAAGAGCCCCGAGATTACCCGTTTTAAAGGATTGGGAGAGATCTCTCCGGATGAATTCAAGCATTTTATTGGTCCTGATATAAGATTGCAGCCGGTGCGACTGAAGAAAGAGGATGACCTGAAAGAGATCCTGGGTTTCTATATGGGTAAGAACACACCCGAAAGACAGAATTTTATCATTGACAGGCTCAGGGTGGAAGAGGATCCTGTAGAGGTTGCCTGACCCGGCTTTTCGATCCGGAAAAGACCAGAAGAATCAGCGTAGAAAGAGATGAACGACTTCGACAATACACCTTTGGATGCACAACCTGAAGAGCATCATTCAGGCGAGGATGTGAAGATCACCCGCCTGACCGGGATGTATGAAGACTATTTCATCGATTACGCTTCCTATGTTATCCTGGAACGTGCCGTTCCGCATATTATCGATGGTTTGAAACCGGTACAGCGCCGCATACTTTACTCAATGAAGCGGATAGATGATGGCCGGTTCAACAAGGTGGCCAACATTATAGGGAACACCATGCAGTTCCATCCCCATGGCGACACTTCCATTGGAGATGCCCTCGTTCAGCTTGGACAGAAAGAATTGCTGGTTGACACACAGGGAAACTGGGGGAACATCTATACCGGTGATGGAGCGGCTGCCTCGCGCTATATTGAATCGAGGTTGTCGGGCTTTGCCAACGAGGTTCTCTTCAACTCCAAGACCACCGAATGGAAACAATCATACGATGGCAGGAACAAAGAACCGGTTGTCCTTCCTGTTAAGTTCCCACTGCTGCTGGCCCTTGGCGGCGAGGGAATCGCTGTGGGGCTCTCCTCAAAGATACTCCCACACAATTTCAATGAATTGATCGATGCCTCGATCAAATACCTGCAGGGAAAAAATTTTGAACTCTTTCCTGACTTCCCGACGGGAGGACTTGCAGAGGTTTCGAGGTACAATGACGGAGCTCGGGGTGGCTCCATCAGGGTAAGGGCTAAAATCGAGAAGGTAGATAATAAAACATTGATAATCAAGGACCTTCCCTTTGGAAAGACAACAGGTAGCCTGATTGAAACGATCATTAAGGCCAATGAAAAAGGGAAGATCAAAGTACGGCGAATCGACGACAATACAGCAGAGAATGTTGAGATCCTGGTTCACCTTGGTCCAAATGTATCCTCTGACAAGACCATTGACGCGCTGTACGCTTTTACTGATTGCGAGATCTCAATCTCTCCCAACTGTTGTGTCATAGACGATAACAAACCGCGGTTCCTGGGTATAAGCGAAATCCTTGAAGTAAATACCGATCATACCAAGGAACTGCTTAAGCAGGAACTGGAGATCAGGCTGGGAGAATTGCAGGAAAACTGGCACCTCTCCTCCCTGGAAAAGATCTTTATTGAAAAAAGGATCTACCGCGACATTGAAGAGTGTGAAACATGGGAAAGTGTGATTGAGGCCATTGACAAAGGCCTGGATCCATACAAGAAACTGCTGCTCCGTGAGGTAACACGCGAAGATATTATCAAACTGACCGAGATCAAGATCAAGCGGATCTCCAAATTTGATGTGAAGCGGGCCGATGAATATATTAAATCCCTGGAAGAGGAGATGGAGGAGGTGAAGAATCACCTGGATAACCTGGTTAACTATACTATCGATTATTTCAGGGAGATCAAGAAGAAGTACGGTAAAGGAAAGGAACGGCGGACTGAACTGCGGAATTTCGCCAATATTGAGGCCACCAAGGTTGTGGTGGCCAATCAGAAACTCTATATGAATGCCGCTGACGGCTTTATAGGGACCTCCCTCCGGAAAGATGCATATGTGTGTGATTGTTCCGATATTGACGATATAATTGTCTTCCTGAAGAACGGAAACTATACAATCTCAAAGGTGACCGATAAGCAGTTTGTCGGTAAGGATATCATTCATGCCTCGGTTTTTAAGAAGAATGATAAAAGGACCATCTACAATGTGGTTTACTTCGATGGCAACTCCGGCAATGTAATGATGAAACGTGCCCCGGTGACCGGGATCACACGTGATAAGCAATACAATATTGCAAAAGAGCACAATCACACCAAGATACTCTACTTCAGTGCCAATCCAAATGGTGAGGCCGAGGTGATCAAGGTATCCCTGAGACCGCGGCCACGCTTGAAGAACCTGGTATTCGAGTTTGATTTTGCCGACCTCGCCATTAAGGGAAGAGGTGCCATGGGTAATATCCTGACCAAATATTCTGTCCAGAAAATCGTGATCAAGGAGAAGGGCGTATCAACCCTGGGTGGGAGAAAGATCTGGTTCGACGAGGATGTCATGCGGCTGAATGTGGACGCAAGGGGAAATTTCCTGGGTGAATTCTCCGGCGAGGACAGGATCATTGTGATTACCGGGTCGGGACACTTCCGTACCACCAACTTCGACCTCAGTAATCATTTTGAAGATGATGTACTGATCATTGAAAAATACAGGGAGGGTAAAATCTGGTCTGCAGCTTATTTTGATGCTGAACAAAACTACTACTACCTCAAAAGGTTCCTGATAGAACCCGGTGCCAAGCTGACCCGCTTTATCGGGGAGCATCCCGACTCCAAACTTATCAGGATTACAGAGGTAGAGTACCCAAGGCTGGAACTGAAGTTTGGAGGGAAGAACAAGGACCGTAATCCGGAAATCATTGAGGTGGCCGAATTTATCGGAATCAAGAGCTACAAAGCCAGAGGAAAGCGTCTTTCCAATTATGAGGTAAAAGTTATCCAGGAACTGGCCCCAATAAAAGGGGGTGACAAGGCAGAGAACTCTATAACAGAGAGCTCTAAGGCAGAGAGTTCTAAGGTAAAAGCCGCAGCCCCCGAAACTGCTGAAAGTAAACCAAAGACTGTAGCTGCCAAAAAAACCACTACCGGAAAACAGGATCCTGATGAGGTACCAATGGAGGTCGTAAAACCAAAAGAGGAGGAAGAGGCAAAGGGTAAAGCGGAGGAGAAAAAAGATAAAGGTGGTCAGTTTAGCCTGGAGTGGTAATATGAATAGCAGGATATTTCTAATCGGTTTCATGGGTTCGGGCAAATCAACGCTGGGTTCAAAACTGGCATACAGGATCGGATACGATTTTATTGATATGGACCGGTTGATCGAAGAAACTGCAGAGTTGAGTATCCCGGCTATCTTCAGTGAACATGGTGAAGAGGTATTCAGGAAGTGGGAAAGCGATATCCTGCATGAACTCTGCCATCGGGAAAAAGTAGTTATCGCAACCGGTGGTGGTGCACCATGCCACTCCACGTTGATGGATGTGATGAATAGCCATGGCACAACTGTTTATATTAGGCTATCGCCTGAGGAGCTTAAAAGCAGGCTTATACGATCCAGAACCGAAAGACCGTTGATCAAAGGTAAATCGGAAGAAGAGTTGATCGAATATATTAATAAGCTTCTTGAGCAACGTGAGGATTACTATAACAAGGCCTCAATGGTTGTCAATGGAATAAACCTGCAGTCTGAAGAGCTGGCCAGGCAGTTACTGGATTCCTGATTAAAATACATATATTTATATTGTGAAATCATATTTCCACTATCTGTTTGCAGGTGCCCTGTTGCTGGTTGGGCTGATGCTTTTCAACAATCAAAAACATGAGGACATCAACCGGGCAAATGAAAAGCCGGATTTTGCTCAGGTTGATCTTCAGGCCGAGATTTGCTTCAGCAATTTGTTCAGATCACCGGTTCCATCGGGCAGTCTCTTTACAAGCGTGGAGCATAAGATTCATCCCAATCATCTCATCTGTCCTGAACATGTGACTTGCTCTGAGGCTCAAATACTTTATAAAGCCCAGATGCGGGTTCACCTGGAACTGAAGCCTGATATGGTCATTCAATCAGGTCAAAATCTTTACCGTTTTTCCAGGTATGGCGATCCCCCGGTTACCTGAATAGGCTCTTATTATCCAAATAATAAGTATTCTGTCCGGTTTTATGCATTAAACCGAGCCTGGGAACTCGATGCAGTCAACCGTAGCTCGGTGAAGTCAACCGTAGCTCGACGCAGTCAACCGAAGCTCGGTGAAGTCAACCGTAGCTCGACGCAGTTAACCGAAGCTCGGTGAAGCCAACGGTGACTTATTTAATCTTTTATAACAAAAAATATATTATACTATGAAAACTTTAAAATATATTCTGCTGGGGGTGATACTCACATCCCTGGTATTCAGCAGTTTCTCAATCTATACCTCTAGGAAAAGAGGTACACAGTCAACTTCCGTTACATTTTATGAGACGTATGCACAACAGGAGGTTCTTTCAGGACTTGATAGGGGGGACCGGTTTTTCGAACTGGTCAACATGGAAAATACAGATCCGGAGAGCGCGCTCATCGGCAGATGTGTTGAAACCGGTTTGAAGGATCTTCAAAACTATACCCAGGGTGAAAGTTTTAAAACCAAAGTTCCGAAGGACCTGGTCATCGCAGCAGGAGAACTGGTAAAAGACCACTTGATTTCTCTTTATGCTATCCGGGAAAATTCATCGACCGGGGAAATTCCGACAGGAGCCGATCTGGAAGAAGTAAGCGTCAGCTCAAGCGATGATGGAGAGAATTACATGCTCCTATTCAGTTTCTCAAAATCAGGTGCTGAAAAATGGGCCTCCATGACCCGTAAGAATAAGGGAAAAGATATCGCCATTCTCAGCCGGGGCAAGGTCATTGCTGCTCCAAGAGTCCAGGAAGAGATAAAAGATGGGAAATGCGCTATAAGCGGGTCATATACTGAAAGTGAGATCAACAGCCTGAAGGCTGAGTTTGAAAACTGACATTTTTATTCGGGAGGGCGCCTTTAAGGCGCCTTCCTTAAAACATCCCTGAAAGCAGCTCCTCATTCTCCAGACCCACTATGTAATCAGATACTTTGATCCCGGATAGCTTTACCCTCATGGTTTCCGGATCATGTATGGTTCCTAAAAGCATGTTCTCCAGCGAGAGGACCTCCTCCCGGGAGGTGAAATCCCCCTTTAGTTTTAGCTCCCTGATCACGCCTTTTTCCACATTCATATGGATATCGACTCGCCCTTTACCAAAGGAAATACTCTTGTTATACTGGTACCTGGGGGAGTAGCCAAAATTCCACTCCCAGGTGGAAAATTTAGTATCGCGAAGCGACGAGATCTCCTTAATATCTGTTTCACTGAACTTATAGAGCCTGTTTTGTTCATCTAATCTAAGTACATAGTTCAGGATCTGTTCCTGAAATTGCCCAATTTCCACGGGTTCTTCCAGGAAGTCCCTGACATTGGCAACCTTCGAGCGCACCGATTTCACTGCCCTGTCGATGAATCTATCCCTAAATGTATTCAGGGCATTACTAAGGTGCTCCATTTCCGAGGAAAAAAGCAGTGTCCCATGATGAAGGACCCTTTGTTTGTAAACATGGCTGGCAGTACCTGATATCTTCAGCCCCTTGATTAACAATTCGTTTCGCTTACCAAGACGGACTTTCAACCCCATCTCCCCCAAAGCCTCAATAATAGGTTGTGTGGCCCGTTTATAGTCTACCAGTTCACCCTCAATTCCGGTAGTGAAAAAAGCAAAATTAAGGTTTCCCTGGTCGTGAAAAACAGTGCCACCTCCCGATATCCTTCTTGCCACAAGGATCTCCTGCTCCTGAACATAGGGCAAATTGATCTCAGACAGGGTGTTCTGATGCTTCCCAACCACAATGGATGGCATATTCCTGTAGAGAAGAAACACATCCTCCCTGAAACACTTCAGCAGGTACTCCTCTGAAGCCAGGTTAAAATAGGGATCGGTATATGGGCTGATCATGCAAAGCATCATGGCAGTCAATCAGGTTTTTTCTGCATGGTATTGACGAACAATCCACCACGATTCCGGCAGTTTCGAAAGGACCCGCCTGAACAGAAGGAAGATCAACCAGCCACATCCAGCACCCCAGAGTCCACCGATCAGGACATCCCCGGGATAATGGACACCCAGATAAACACGGCTGTATGAAACCAGAAGGGCCCAAAATACCATCAAAACAGTGAACCATCGCTTCTGTATCCAGAGAAGGCACAAAAATGCCACCCCAAATGTGTTCGCTGCATGAGAAGATATAAAGCCATACTGTCCGCCGCAAGCATTATTGACAAGGTGAACGAGCCCCTCGAGAGCCGGCTCATGACAGGGTCTCAGCCTGTGAAATACATTCTTGAAAAAATGTACCGATGTCTGGTCGGTAAGTACGATCACCAGGATAATAAACAACATCATGGGTACAAGTTGCCATCGTTTCCTCCAACCCATATAACCTATCAGGAGAAGATAAAAAGGCCACCAGGTTGTTTTACCGCTGACCCACCACATGATCCCGTCCCACGCCTCACCATGCCACCCGTTGATAGCCAGGAAAATTTTTGTGTCTAGTCCCAGGATCCAATCCATGGCGCAGATCAGGGGTTCAACATTTTCCAGATCGTATCATTGAGGCTTACCAGGCCCTGATTTGCCACAGCCGAAATAAACAGACACCTCACCTCTGGTAATTCCTTCCTGATCTCTTCGGTTAACTCATCATCCAGCAAGTCCGACTTGGTAATCACCAGTAATCGCTGTTTATCCAATAATTCAGGATTGTACTTCTCCAGTTCCTTGAGCAGTATCCTGTACTCCTCGGCAATATTTTCGCTGTCGGACGGTATCATGAACATCAGCATGGAATTGCGTTCAATATGCCTCAGGAATCTGTGGCCAAGACCCTTCCCTTCACTTGCTCCCTCAATGATACCCGGAATATCGGCCATAACGAATGAGCGGTCATCCCTGTATTTCACAATACCCAGGTTGGGGACCAGGGTGGTGAACGGGTAGTCAGCAATTTTTGGTTTTGCAGCGGAAACAGCTGCCAACAGGGTTGATTTTCCAGCGTTTGGGAACCCAACAAGTCCCACATCGGCTAGCAGTTTCAATTCCAGGATGAACCACCCCTCAGCACCAGGTTCTCCGGGTTGTGCATAACGGGGAGTCTGGTTGGTTGACGACTTGAAGTGATCGTTCCCCTGGCCTCCCCTTCCGCCATTGATAAGTATCTTCTCTTCATCCTGGGAGGTAACCTCAAAGAGTATATCGTTGGATTCAGCATCCCTGGCAACTGTCCCAAGGGGTACCTCGATATAGGCATCCACACCGTTGGCTCCGGTCTTGAGATCTGCACTCCCGCTTCCTCCATTAGTGGCAAATACATGTCGCTGATATTTGAGATGCAACAGTGTCCATAGCTGACTGTTCCCTTTAACTATCACATGCCCGCCTCTTCCTCCGTCTCCCCCGTCAGGTCCGCCTTTCCGGGTCATTTTATCCCGGTGCAGGTGGGCCGATCCAGCTCCCCCATTGCCTGACCGGCAAAAGATCTTTACATAATCTACAAAGTTGGCGTTGGACATGAGTGAGAATTGGTCAGTACAATTAGACGTTTACCTTGGTAATAACCTTTTGGATGCGCTCAAATATTTGATCCACAGTTCCGGTTCCTTTTACCGCTGCATGCTTATGCATCTTATCATAGTAGTATGTCACCGGGACGGTCTGACGGTTGTATACATCTATACGGTTATTGATGGTCTCCAGGTTATCATCTGATCGCCCGGTCTCCTTTCCCCTGTTCAAAAGTCTTTTTACAAGCTCTTCACGGGGTACCTCCAGAGAGATCATCACCCCCACCCGCTCATCATAATCGGTCAGCGCTTTTCTCAATTCCCTCGCCTGTTCAAGGGTCCTTGGAAAACCATCAAAAATAAATCCAGGCCCACCCTGGTTCTCTTCAATCCTGTGCCGGATCATTCCAATCACGATCTGATCTGATACCAGTTCTCCCTTATCCATGATCTTCTTGGCTTTAACACCCAGTGCTGTCTTGGCTGCAACCTCCTCCCGTAACAAATCGCCAGTTGAAATATGAGTAAGACCGTATTGAGCAATAATCTTTTCTGATTGAGTTCCCTTTCCCGAACCCGGAGGGCCAAATAATACAATATTCAACATAATTTATTTTGATTTTTTAGTGCTCCCTAAAATACTAAACATTTACCTCAATCATCAACCAACTGGTATATATCCCTGAAATTTCTTCCATAACCTTCATAATCCAGTCCGTACCCGACTATAAAGTTATTGGGGATCTCCATTCCAATATAATCGAGCTTCACTTCCTTCAGCGCAGCATCAGGTTTATAAAGGAAAGTGGCTACTTTTATCTTTGCAGGTTCATAACCCGACAATTGCCTGATGATCGTCTCAAGGGTCACACCTGTATCCACTATATCCTCAAGTACAACTACCACCCGGTCCTTCAGATCACGATTGATCCCAATAAGTTGTTTGACACTTCCTGTAGATTGGGTACCGCTATATGAAGCCAGTTTAAGGAAGGTGATCTGGCAGGGGAATGTGAGCTGTTTGTAAAGGTCTCCGGCAAACATAAATGCACCGTTCAGAATGCCAAGAAAGATGGGATCCTGCCGGGCCAGGTCACCGTTCATCTCAACGGCTATACGTGCCACCTCTCTCTGGATCTCCTTTTCTGTAATAAATGGTTTGAAATATTTATCATGAACCCGAATAATTTTACTATCCATATGAAATAATTTATATTAAGATAGTCATCAAAACAGAGGAATAAAAATAATTGTAAATTCGTTAGCTGATACCCATTGAAAAAATACATAAACAGATGAATCCTCAAGTTAGTATAATTATGGGAAGCACTTCGGACCTTCCCATTATGGAACTGGCAGCAAAGCTGCTGGATGAATTTGAGATCCCTTTTGAGATCAATGCACTGTCGGCACACAGAACACCTGATCAGGCGATGGAATTTGCAAGGAACGCTGCCGGAAGGGGAATAAGGGTAATTATTGCCGGAGCGGGAGGAGCGGCACACCTTCCCGGGGTCGTCGCAGCACTCACACCACTGCCGGTGATTGGAGTTCCCATCAAAGCATCTATCTCCATAGATGGTTGGGATTCGATATTGAGTATCCTGCAGATGCCCCCCGGGATTCCCGTTGCCACGGTGGGCCTTGACGGAGCAAGAAATGCAGGGATTCTGGCTGCCCAGATTTTGGCTACAGGAGATCCGGCTGTGATGGAAAAGATGTTGAAGTTCAAGGAGGGCCTGGCTTCCAAGATTGTAAAGGCCAACGAGGAGTTGAAGGCTGTCAGATATAAATTTAAAACCAACTGATGATACAATGATATCACCACCAGGGTTGATGCTGAAAAGACCGGGAATTTTAATCCCGGTCTTTTTTTTATCCCTTTTTCCCGTACAGGCTACCTGCCAGTGGCCCTTGCCTGTAGCTGGATCAGCTGCACTGGGAGGCTGCTATATTACAGGTCATGGTTTTTCAACCTGCACTCAGAACCAGGCAGGTCTGGGCTTTATAGAACACTCCACTTTTAGCTTCCAGCATTGCAGACCCTACCTGCTCAAGGAGATAGGTATTTCATCACTGTCAGGACAGTTCAGAACCGGTACTGGAGCACTGGGCATCTCGATGGCTTCCCGGGGAATCAAGGGATTCAGGCAGACCTCGATGTGGCTCTCCTATGGTATGAAACTAAATCCCGGCATCAGTGCCGGGGTGGGGATTCATCTCTGGAATTCGGCTCTTCCGGAACAGTTGATTTACGCTCCCGGGATCAGCTTTGCCCTGGGTCTTCAGATCAGGATCAATGATCACTGGAAGTTGGGTGGCAGACTCTTTCATCCCACCGGATGGTACGGCAAACCCACCCTTACCATTCAACAGAGTATGGCCATCGAAACTGGTTTTTCATATACATTTCTCGATTCAGGTCACCTCTACTCTGAAATTCATTTTCAACCGGGTAAGGGCCTCACACTATGCAACGGCCTGGATTGGACATTCCATCAGCCTACTATTTTCAGAACCGGGGTCAGTACAAAGCCATTTGCATTTTCGTGGGGTATCTCCCAGGAATTCAGAGGATGGGTGCTGGAATTTTCATTCCAGTGCCTCACCGGCTCGGGCGTGGCACCTCTTACATCCATCTCACATGCTTGGTAGGTTTAGACAACGGCTGCTCTTTTTCATGTTGTGGATCCCTGTTCAATTGAATGCCCAGCAACCGAACCTGGCCACCCAGGCAATTGAAGATATGCTATACAGCAACGAGACCGATGTTCCTCCTGAATCACTCTATCACGATCCGGCGGAACCTGACCTTCTTCCTTTGAACCTGAACAGCAGTTCCTCTGAAGAACTGGAAAGAACAGGCCTGTTCACTCCATACCAGCTTAATAACCTTTTAGAGTATCGCGAAAAGTACGGGGAGATATACTCTATTTACGAGCTGGGGGCGATTCCGGGTTTTCACCCATCAAAGTTGAAGGAGATCCAGACATTCATCATGACAAGTCCAGGTCAAAATCAAAATACAAAGGTCCCTTTGCACCACATGTTCATGATCGATATTGGAAGATCCTTACCAGTCAGCAGGTACAATCACTTAGACTCGCTTTCCCTTGAAAATCCTGCATTCGCCGGCCCTCTTATGAACACAACTGTAAGGATCAGGTCGAATCCGCTAAAGCACCTCTCCCTGGCAGTCACCTATGATAAGGACTCCGGAGAGCCATTCATTTACGATCAAAAACCCCAGTTTCTTTCGGGATATATTTGCTTCACAGGAAAAGGGACCGTCAGACAACTGGTTGCAGGTAACTTTAGAATGAACCTGGGACTTGGCCTTGTCAATGGAGCAGGATTCATCCATCAGGCAGCCAAACTTACTGTAAACCAGCATTCCCTCTCCATGCTCAAGCCCTATGCCTCTAAAACTGAAACAATGTTTGAGCAGGGAATCGCCTGTCAGCTCGATCTGAATAGGATTGAACTTATAACATGGGGATCCTGCATGAGACTGAGCCTGTCCCCCGATGCATTCACTGAAAATACAGATGCGGACAGGTGGCCCGAATTTCAGCGAACAACCGGTCTTTTCAGAACCACCGGGGAGCTAGAAGGAAGGGATCTGGCTTTGAAATTACACTGGGGTATAGAGACAGTGTACAGGACTAACCGGCTGGCACTAGGGATTATGAGTAGTTCCGAAAGGATCTTCCCTACCAGAAAGGCAATGCAGTACCAGGCATTTGATCCAGGTCCATCCGTGCACAGAAAAGCCAGTCTGCATGGAAACTGGCAAAAGAACCGGCTCCAGATATTTGGTGAACTTGCTTCCGGTGATTATCGTTCAATGGCCTTCCTTCTTGGAACGAATTATTATTTTAACGATTTTGTACAGGGGGGGCTTCTGTTACACCATTATGGGACTGAATACCGGGGATCAAATCCTTCTTCATACGGTTCGGGGAGCGATATCAAAAACGAACAGGGAGTTGCATTTTATGTGCATGTTGAGACTGGGAAATTCTTGACCGCCGAAATGACAGGTGAACTTTTCCGGTATCCTACGCCCAGATATCTCACCAGCGTACCCTCCGCAGGATCCAGACTGGATCTCACTCTTGGGAACCCGGTTAATAACCTGATCAACTGGAGACTCCGGGTAGTAAGCAAATCCATTCAGACTACTCCAAATGATGAGAATACAGGTATCCGTCCTCTCCAGGATTCAAGGGTCACCAGGTTGGATGGACGACTGGTATATTTCCAGGGGACCTTTTTCAACTGGCAGTCAAGATTGGTGATCTCTTTTTATTCACTTCAACAGGAAATATTTCCGGGATACGCACTCCTTCACCAGATCGCGCTTGGATCTTCCGCGAAACTAAAAATTACAGTTCAGGTTGTGTTATTCCAGGTAGCTGAATGGGAAAACAGGATCTACCTTTATGAACCCGGTCCCTATTATAGCTTCAGTTTCCCGGCTTATTACGGACAGGGGCAAAAAACCACCCTGTTGCTTACATTAAAACCGTTGCGCAGGATCATTCTATCCGCAAAGATTTCCGGAGTTACGAACAGGAATATTCCACATTGGGAATCAGTGCTGCAATTGCGTGTGAACCTTTAATCGAATTTAATATCCAGGATGTGTATCTGAAGATTGACCCTTCCCCTGAATTCATTTTCGAGCAGCTGATAACAGATGTCAAACGGAGCCCCCTTATTGATCCTCTCAAAAATACTTCCCTGGTGAAAGCCGATGGCGGACATCACCTTAAAGGGATTCTCCTCCTGGATCAGGGTTAATTTCAAATGTTCTCCATTGGACCCAACTGTTCTTCCATATCCATTATCAACCACATTCTCGGAGAGAAATACGGGACTGTTGTTTTCAGGGCCAAAGGGCTCGAACTGTTTTAAGATCCTGAAAAATTTATCTGTAATATCTTTCAATTGCAGCTCAGTATCAATCTCTATGACAGGTATCAGTTGTTCCGGATGAATTGTATCGGATACAATTTTCTCAAACCGCTCCCTGAATTTTGGAAGATTCTGTACCTTCATAGTCAACCCTGCTGCATACTTATGCCCGCCGAAATTCTCAAGAAGGTCACTGCAGGATTCAATTGCCTGGTAGAGATCGAAGCCGTTCACAGATCGGGCCGATCCCGTTACCAGTCCGTTGGACCTGGTAAGTATCACAGTGGGCCGGTAATATTGATCAAGTAGCCTGGAAGCCACGATGCCGATCACTCCTTTGTGCCATTCCGGGTTATACAGGACCGTTGAGTTCTTCTCCTTCATTGATTCATCGCTCTGGATCATCTCAATGGCCTGTTTGGTGATCTCTGTATCGATATTCCTCCGGTCCAGGTTGAAATTATTTATCTTTTTACTGATGATTTGAGCGTCGCTACCCTTATCGCAAACAAGCAGATCCACTGATTTTTTACCCGATTCCATTCTCCCGGCCGCATTGATCCGTGGTCCTATCTTAAAAACGATATCTTCAATAGTAATACCTGATCTGTCAATGCCGGCAACCTCCTTAATAGCTTTCAAACCAATGGATGGATCATCATTAAGTTTCTTCAATCCATAATAGGCCATGATCCTGTTCTCACCCGTGATGGGAACGATGTCGGAAGCAATACTGACCACTACCAGATCCAGATATTCGTAAATCCTGCCGGCATCCAGTCCGCTCTTGATACCATAAGCCTGGACAAGCTTTAATCCGACTCCACATCCTGAAAGCTCCTTATAGGGATAGGTACATCCCTCCTGTTTGGGGTCCAGTACAGCTACTGCATCCGGTATCTCATCCCCGGGATTGTGGTGATCACAAATAATAAACTCCACACCCTTGCTTCGTGCATATTTGATCTTATCCACCGCCTTGATTCCACAGTCAAGTGCAATGATCAGGCTGAATCCATTTGCGGCTGCATAATCAATCCCTTTCAGTGATATCCCGTACCCCTCATGATACCTGTCGGGGATATAGTAATCGATCTCCCTGAAGTGATCCTTGAAACATGAATAGACCAGTGCAACAGCGGTTGTGCCATCCACATCATAATCTCCGTATATCAGCACCTTCTCACCGGATTGAACAGCTTCCTGAATGCGCTTGATGGCACGGTCCATATCCTTCATCAGGAATGGATCGTGTAGATTGACGAGATCAGGACGGAAAAATTCCCTGGCCTCACTGTAACTTCTAATATTGCGTTGTATAAGTAACTGGGAAAGTGACCTTTCGATGCCAAGTTCACTGGCCAGAGAATTGATCTCCTCATCATTCCCCGGCGCTTTTATAACCCAGTTTTTATTCATGAACTTATGGAAATATGGCAGGCATCATCCCCCTGCTTCCTACAAAATTAACATAATCTTTTTTATACCTTTGTGACCTGAAAGATATTTAGAGAAATGCACCATACTGAGCTCAGCGAACAGGAACAAATCAGGAGAAACTCCCTCGAGGAGATCAAGAAACTTGGCTTCAATCCCTATCCCCCTGAATTGTTCAAGATAAGTCATAAGGCTGATGAAATCATATCCGGTTTTGATGAAAATGAGGATTCCCTGAAGGATATCACGCTGGCAGGAAGGATCATGAGCAGGAGGATCATGGGTAGTGCCTCTTTTGCAGAGATACAGGACTCAACAGGTAGGATCCAGATCTACCTGCGTCGTGATGATCTGTGTCCGGATGAAGACAAGACACTTTACAATACTGTTTTTAAAAAACTGCTCGATATCGGTGACATTATCGGTATCAGGGGATTTGCATTCAGGACCCAGGTGGGTGAGATCTCTGTCCATGTAAACGAACTGGTCATTCTGAGTAAATCCATCAGGCCGCTGCCAATTGTAAAGGAAGCTGACGGGAAGGTCTTTGATGCGGTCACTGACGCTGAGTACCGTTACCGCCAGCGCTATGTGGACCTTATTGTCAATCCGGGATCGAGGGAACTCTTCAGAAGAAGGACACAGATCTATACCACCCTGAGGAACCTATTCAACGAAAGGGGTTACCTGGAGGTGGAGACCCCTATCCTTCAACCCATTCCTGGTGGTGCTGCCGCGCGGCCCTTTATCACCCACCACAATTCACTGGACATACCGCTTTATCTTCGCATCGCCAATGAACTCTACCTCAAAAGGCTCATAGTTGGAGGTTTTGACGGAGTGTACGAATTTTCCAAGGACTTCCGTAACGAAGGGATGGACCGGAGCCACAACCCGGAATTTACGGTAATGGAAATTTACGTGGCCTATAAGGACTATAAGTGGATGATGGATTTCACGGAGGAGATGATTGAGAAGGTGGCGCTTGACCTGCATGGAACCACCAAAGTGAAGGTGGGAGAGCAGGAAATTGATTTCAAGCGCCCGTTTAAAAGGATCACCATGCTGGATGCAATCAAGGAATATACGGGTTGTGATATTGCAGGAAAGGATGAAATCGGACTTAGAAGTATAGTAGATTGCCTGAACGTAGTGCTGGATGACTCCATGGGCAAAGGGAAGATCATTGATGCCATTTTCAGTGAGAAAGCCGAACCTCACATGATCCAGCCCACCTTTATCACCGACTACCCGGTGGAAATGTCCCCCCTTTGTAAAAAGCACCGTGAAAACCCTGAACTTACTGAAAGGTTTGAGCTGATAGTGAACGGGAAGGAACTGTGCAACGCATATACAGAACTGAACGATCCCATTGACCAGCTGGAGCGTTTTCAGCAACAGTTAAGACTCTCCGAAAAAGGGGATGACGAAGCTATGTTCATCGATATGGATTTTGTCCGTGCACTTGAGTATGGCATGCCCCCCACGTCGGGAATGGGATTGGGGATGGATCGCCTGGTCATGCTGATGACCAACCAGGCCAGTATACAGGAGGTACTCTTCTTCCCGCAAATGAAACCCGAGACCCCTGCCAGAGCCGTTGGCAAACCCTCCGCGGAACCCTTCCTGGCATTGGGCATCCCGGAGGAATGGGTCGAACACCTGCAGGAACTGGGCTACGACTCGGTCGAAAAGATCAAAGCCGAGGACAAACCGGGCCGCCTCCATCAAAAAATGATGGGTTACCGCAAGAAGAACAATCTGGAGGTCGGAACGGTGACCATGGAACAGGTGGCAGAGTGGATCAGTTAATTATCAATGAGGAATTTAACGTCCTAATAGCCTTAACCATCCGGTTACTCAAAGCCTTTAGTTGTTCGTGAGATCGTCATCAATTCTTTCTTCCCCGGTTGGGTCTATCCTTTTATCACCTGCTTGTTACTGATAATCTCAGCGATATTGGTCTGGAATAGAACAATCTATAAGCTAGGATGTTAATTCTTACAATACGGAAAAGAGAAATAAAAACTACCTGATTCATATACCAGTGCTGAGAGCCTTTTGTACATTATGAAAAAAATTCTTATCAATCTTAGAGACAACTGGATCAAATATGGTTTTGAGACGCTTGTGGTCACAGTTGGTATTCTGGGAGCATTTGCTCTTGATAATTGGAATGAAGGGCGAATAGAATCCGCTCTTGAGGAAGACTATTTAATTGGTATAAGACAAGATTTAATAGCAGATATGGATCAGGTAAAGACAATTATTGAATTTTATATTCCTCCGTTAAATATTATTCATATACTGGAGCCGGGTTTTGAAAAAGCCTCATCAGTTCTTGATATAGAAACAACAATCAAACATGATTTTGATTCATTATACAGCCTGTCAACTATTGACACCATAAGTTTTGATTTCTTCCGTTTATTCCACCGGGGAAGATCATTCAGACCTAAAAAAGCAGCCTACAACTCTTTAATTACAGATGGAAAGTCTCACTTATTAAAAAATAAAGTATTGTCTCAAAAGATTCAGAATTTATATGATGAATCTGATCCTCGCATTTCCAGTCTGTATGAAACCATAAAAGAAAGAGAAACCATACTTTCTTCAACCTATTCATATGAAAAATTCCATTGGAACTATAGTACAATTATGAATTCAGGGAATAAGAAAATAACTGCGGATTTGGCCAGTTTTTGGGAAAAGACGCTCTATTACTGCCAATTTATGGAAGCATCTGTAATAGAAATGAAAACCATTATCAAAGAAATTGATATTGAACTTGAAAAATAAGAAATGAAAATCAAGGATTCAAATATTACAATTAACATCAGGGATATGGAAAAGTCAATTTCGTTTTACGAATCCATTGGCTTTACCTTAAAACAACGTTGGAGCAATTACTACGCTCAGTTAACAGCACCCGGAATTGTCATCGGGTTGCACCCCACTCTTGAGTCCAATTCTCAACGGAATTCGGGAAATATTTCTCTTGGTTTTGCAACTGAGGATTTTGAAGATACTAAGAATGATTTAAAGCTACTGGGAATAGAGATAGTTGAAAGAAAAGAAGAGGGTGGTGAATTCATCCATTTTAATGACCCGGACGGTACATCTCTCTATTTTATTCACTCAAAATAGTAACCCTTTAAATTATTTAAGCCTTACCCTTTCTGGACTGTTTCTTCAGTGATTTATTCTCAGATGAAGTCCCTTTTTTCAAATAGTGGAAATATTAACTTTGTCTGAATTTTAAATGAAGTAATTGTCATTAAGAAATGATTGATCTTACTACAAATCAGAAAGTATGAATGGCGTTTGTAACTATAAAATACTACCTGAACTCAAGCTGGTTATAGGGAAATATACAGACCAGGTTTCGGAGAAGGAGGTTATTTCATTGAAGGATAAAATTAAACATGATAAAGACTTCGGCTGGGATTACAATGGCTTCAGGACAACTTTTCCTCCACCAGGCGATCAGCATTGCTTACCAAAACACCTGACCAGGTAGTGACACCTGACCAGGTAGTGACGATCACACTTTTCAAGTACCTGGAGAAGAATAAGCTCCCGATGAACATACAGATTTTCAGCACCCTCTCTTCAGCCTTAAGGTGGATTGGCAACTCAGAAAGAAACATTAATGATATTGCAGAGGTTATAAATGAATTAAAGCGCTAATTTCGCATCTAATTTGCCTCTTTAGCTCAGCTGGTAGAGCAGCTCATTCGTAATGAGCAGGTCGGGGGTTCGAGTCCCCTGAGAGGCTCCAGCCTCAACCATTTGGTTGGGGCTTTATTTTGTATGCTCTTTAAATGGGCAGCACTACTTTTCCATACAATTCATTGATAACCTGGGCTAAACCTGCATACACAGCAGAAAAACCACAGATGATCCCTTCATAACCGGCAATATGTTTAACGGTTAGATTGCCGGTAAAGTCCCCCAGGGCCAACAGAAAGAATAGTACGGTAAGTGTGGCGAATACGGTTTGAAGGGCACGGTTCAATTTCAGGGTACCAATAAATAAAACGCCGGTAAAAAGACACCACATTAATAAATAAGCCACCATAGCTGAATTGCCCGGGGCTTTTGCAATTCCCATCTCTGGTAAGAGAATGATTGCTACCAGCGAAAGCCAGAAAAGGCCATAAGAGGTAAAGGCAGTTGTTCCAAAGGTATTTCCCTTTTTCCACTCCATGATCCCCGCAATTATCTGGGCTATCCCGCCATAGAATATGCCCATTGCCAGTATCATGGAACCCAATTCAAAAATACCGGCATTATGAAGATTCAGAAGGATTGTAGTCATACCAAAACCCAACAACCCAAGGGGGGCAGGATTAGCAGTATTATCAGCCTTTATGGCATCTGAGGCAACACTCCTCTCTTGATTGTTTTCCATGTTCATCCTGTTTCTTGAGTATTTTACTTATTCTAAATCAATAATGATTCAACTTCAATAATATGAATAATTTTCTGCTTTTCCTCTTGTGACCAAATTTGTCCCTGATGAACAATTAGGTAAAATGAATTGTCACAAGACTTGATACCCATTGAACTGATGCCAGTCAAACCTAATAAACTTTACCGATTCTGGCAGGAACTGAAGAGGCGCCGTGTGATACATGTCATCACTGTATATGCCTCTACATCCTTTGTACTGATCGAACTGGTAAACAACCTGGAAGAGCCACTGAACCTCCCATCATCGCTGGCCACCATACTGGTTATCATTCTGGCGATAGGGTTTCCGCTCGCTGTGATCCTTTCCTGGATCTACGACCTTACCGGAGAAGGGATCGAAAAGACCAAACCCATTGGGGAGGTGCCTGAGGGGCAGACTGCGAAAGTTCCATCAGCCTGGAAGATAGCTACCTACCTGAGCTTTGTAGTGATTATCGCTTTGGTGACCTTCAATATTGTGGGTGGTCCAAAACAGTTGCGTGCAGGAGACATTCAATCACTGGTGATTTTACCGTTTGAGAATTTTACCGGGGACGACCAGCTGGAGAACATGGTCTCCAGTATGCACTCCCTTCTCATAGGCGACATGGGGCGGATCAGCGGTCTCCGTGTAATTGGTAAGACCTCCTCCAAAATGTACAAGGATGTCGAAATGTCAGCGAAAGATATTGCCAGGGAGCTCAATGTGGATGCAGTGGTGGAGGGCACTGTTATGTGCCTGGGCGACACCGTATGTATGCAGTTCAGACTGGTAAATACGAAAGGTGAGGAGTATCAGGTCTGGAGCGAAGATTACAACGAGGACAAGGGAAAGGTAATGAATCTATACAACGATATCACCCGGCAGATCGCCAATGAGGTGAGGATTGAACTAACATCCGACGAGAAGCGATTACTGGACAAAACGAAAACCATTGATAAAGATGCATTTGATGCCTACCTGAGAAGTTATGCACACTGGGACGACCTGAGTGAGGAATCCACAAGAAAAGCCATCGAGTACCTGAATACAGCCGTGGAGAAGGATTCCGGCTGGGCGCCCCTGTGGGCAGGACTCGCCCAGTTATACGGTGGACGTATGCAGATGGGATTCGATCCCCCCGAAACCGCTATTCCACTGATCCAGGATTATCTCAACAAAGCCATGAGACTGGATCCCGATTATTCCGACATCCACTTCAACAATGCTATTTTTGGAACATGGCTCGAGTGGAACTGGGAAAAGGGGGAAAAGGAGTTCCTGGAGGCTCTGGCCATCAATCCCAACGATGTCATGTCAAGGATATATTACGCACATCTACTGGCCATACTTCACAGAAATAGGGAAGCCATTGCGCAGGGAAGGATAGCGGTTGAACTGGATCCACTGAACCCCCTGATCCTGGCCCTTTATGCACCTGTTTTCGAGTTTGTGGGTGAATATGATTCTGCAATGGTCTATGTGGAGAAAGCGCTTGCCCTGGATCCGGACCACTTCTTTGCCAACGGATCCCTACAATCCGCAGCCTTTCACCTGGGGGAGTATGATCGTGTTTTCAAGGCTATGAGACATACACATCGGTTACAGGATGTATTTATAGATTCCATTGAAGTGCTTTTCGGGGAGCAGGGATTTGAAGTGGCCTTCGGCAAAGTATTGCAGAAGTTGGAACAACTTGGGGGGATTGGGCCAGCACGCATGGCGTCCTGGTATGCGTGGTTGAATAAATTCGATATTGCCCTGGGCAAACTTGAAACAGCTTATGAGATACATGATCCAAACATGCCATATATTACATCAAAAAGCACTGGTTTTTTAGATTCGCTATCCGGCAATCCCCGCTTTATAGCCTTAATTGAAAAAATGAAACTGCCATTGCCGGAAGAGTAAATCCCACGCAGTAAAAAGAGGCCCTTTTTAATCACTTGAACTCAATCAACAATCATATGGAAAGCAAAAAGAAACTGGGGCTGTTAATGATCCGGGGCTCCGGACATTCAGGTTTTAAAAGACAGGATTTATTCATGAGCCGCTTAAAGGATAAACTTACCACTTCCGGTATAGATCCGGAACAGGTGGCCCATGATGTAGTGGATTGGTACGGTCCCATAGAGGAACAGCAGGAAATCGTCCTGCAGCGTATAAAGAAGGCCGGGGTGCATCTGAAGTCAAAAGCTACCCGTCAACTGATAATTACCAATATCGGGGACCTGATCAACTATGGCGGGAAACCCGGGTTCCCGCACTATGGCTATGATGAAACCCATAAAAAGGTTCACAAAACCATGCTGGCTCTGAAAAAGCGGCTACATGAAGATGCTCCACTTCTGATCATAGCAACTTCCATGGGTACTGAGATCATAAACGACTACATTATGGACCGCCAGAGAGCGGCCGGAGAAAATAAGGATGATCCCATGGGGAACTCTCCATTTGAACGATTTGAAACCCTGACAGGTCTCTTTACCCTTGGCAATAACCTGCCCATTTTTGCAGCCTCACATCACATCGATGAGATCCGGCCCATTGAATTTCCATCTCCACACCTTTCCCCAGTTTTAAGTAAAATGGCCGTATGGGAAAATTACTTTGATAAAAATGATTCCATGGGTTATCCCCTAAAACCCCTGAATGATCATTTTGCAAATCATGCCATTCTGAAGGATATCATGATCAATTCAGGCGGACCGTTCACCTCCTGGAACTTCTTTTCCCATTTCGGGTACTGGCGTTCGCGGAAACTGGTAAAGCGGCTGGCCTCCTATATAAAATTACTCCTCACCATCGAATAAATCCTTCATTTTTATAGCTGATTAGTAGGTTCGTTACACCTAAAAATTAATTTTGGTTTATGAAAGGCCATCATTGGACCACAGATCAAATTCCGGACCTTAATGGGAAGGTTATTATTGTTACCGGTGCCAATACCGGTATAGGATTTCAGGCAGCCAGGGAATTTTCCAGGAAAGGTGCTGAGACCATTCTCGCCTGCCGGAATGAAATAAAAGCCATCAAAGCGATCGGGGCCATCAAAAGGGAGATACCTGAAGCGAAGGTCAGGTATTTGCCCCTGGATCTGGGTAGTTTGAGGTCCGTTCAACAATTCGCCGAAAATATCAGGAAGCAATATTCACGTCTGGATGTTCTGTTAAACAATGCAGGGATCATATTATTTCCATACAGAACCACACAAGATGGATTTGAAAGCCATATGGGTATCAATCACCTGGGCCATTTTGCACTCACGGGTCATTTGCTGGAGCTGATCGTAAAAACAGACGGTGCCAGGGTTATAAATGTCAGCAGTCTTGCATCCAGTGCGGGTAAGATGGATTTTGAAAACTTCCAGTTCGATGGCGGTAAAGGGTTTTCACGAATCAGGGCATACGGACGGTCCAAGCTCGCCAATCTTCTGTTTACCTACGAACTGGATAGAAAATTCAAGCAGGCTAACATTCATGCACTGGCAGTGGCTGCCCATCCGGGATTCTCCTACACCGACCTGGGAAGATGGAGATTCTTTAGAAGCCTCAAGTACGTATTTTTCCCTGTTATAAATTTAGTTACCCAGAATCCTAAAATGGGTGCCTTGCCTTCAGTCCGTGCGGCTGTTGATCCGGACGTGAAGGGTGGGGAATTTTTCGGTCCGGGAGGCAGGAAGGAAAGAAAAGGATCTCCTGTCAGGGTCAGCTCCAATGGGGCATCATATAATGTTGAAGATGCAAATAAATTATGGCTGGTCTCGGAAGAATTGACCGGGACAAAATATCTGTGATATTCAACATTATCCTCATTTACCCAACCCGTTTCTTCCATTTCAATAAAGAACAGGAAATAAGACAGATGCAAATGTCTTGTTGATAGTTAAATGTCTGTTAAATATTTGGTTATTGAGAATCATTCCAGATAATGATCGTAATTTATTAGGTCTAATTACATCAATCTAATCACATTTTATCATGGAAAATAGTACTAGTACGAAAGTAAAAGAAGCTGTTAAGGTTGATCCTTCCCACATTATGCAGGTTGGTATGGGATTCTGGGCTTCCAAAACACTATTAACAGCTGTAAAACTTGAACTTTTTACACTCCTGGCTGAAAAACCGGCATCAGCTGCTGAGATCAAACAGAAATTATGCATTCATGACAGGAGCCTCTATGATTTTTTAGATTCGCTTGTTGCACTGGGATTTTTAAATAGAACCGGACTTAAACAGAGGGCTGTTTATTCCAATTCAACTGATTCTGATTTTTTTCTTGACAAGAACAAATTATCATACACCGGTGGATTGCTCGAAATGGCCAATAACCGACTGTATCCTTTCTGGAACTTTCTTGAAGAGGGATTAAAAAGGGGAACCCCTCAAAATGAAATACGGACTGGAGAATCATCCCTGTTTGAAAAGATCTATTCCGATAAGGACAGAACCCGCGAATTTGTGAATGCCATGGCCGGAGCACAGGCGGGCAATTTTATAACCTTCGCCACCCGGTTTGACTTTTCAGACTACAGTACTTTGTGCGATATAGGCGGAGCCGGTGCGCAATTATCTGCACAAGTGGCGATTCAAAATCCTCATATGAGATGCACCTCATTTGATCTCCCCCCTATCAGCCCTATTGCCCTTGAAAATGTGAGTAAAATGGGAGTGGCAGACAAGGTTGAAGTAATGACAGGTGATTTTTTCACAGATTCATTTCCCAAAGTCGATATCATTACCATGGGTAATATCCTGCACGATTGGGGACTCGATGATAAGAAGAAGCTCATCGGTAAAGCCTATGACGCCCTGCCAAAAGGAGGGGCACTGGTCGTTATTGAGAACGTGATAGACAATGAGAGACGTGAGAACGCCTTTGGATTGCTGATGTCACTCAATATGCTGATCGAGACCACTGAAGGTTTTGATTTTACAGCTGATGATTTTGATAAATGGGCCCTGGAGGCAGGATTTTCCAAAACATACCTGATGAAACTGACTGGTCCCAGCAGCGCCGCTATTGCCATCAAGTAATCTCTGTCCTCTACCAGATCTCCCCTTAAGCTGTGGGGACAGATAAGCTCCGGTCTTTTGATCGGGGTTTTTCATTTGTGATCTATTCCAAATCTCTGCTGATCAAAGCTATTTGAAAATGATCAACATATCGGTTATATTTAAAAAGCTAAAACCCACACTGATGGCTGATAAACCTCCAGGAAGCTGAAAAAGCAGTTGCCCCATGAAACATAAAACCATTACCTTTTGGTCCCTGCTTTTTGCATGTGGACTACTGAATGCCCAGACAGGTCCGGCCGAGGCCGGTTCTGTATACCAGTTAAAACCGGATGATCCTGAAGCTTACTTTTTTACCGAGGAAAATTATGGCATCCGCGCCGATGGAGAAATGGATGTTTCAGATGCCCTTCAGTCTGCTATTAACAAGGTAAAAACTGAAAAGAATTTCGGGATATTATTTATTCCTGAAGGCAGGTACAGGATCACCAGGACCATCTATATTCCAGCTGCCATCCGCCTGATCGGCTATGGTAAGAACCGCCCAGAGTTTATTTTAAAAAAGAATACCCCGGGTTACCAGGAAGAAGTTGAATCAGATAAAGGCCGTGCCAACTATATGTTCTGGTTCACGGGTGGAGTGGTAATTGAAGGTTCCGAACCACGGGATGCAAGTGCGGGGACATTTTACAGTGCCATATCCAATATCAATTTTACCATCGAAGGCGGCAATCCGCATGCTGTGGCCCTTCGCACCCATTTTGCCCAGCATGGCTTTGTTAGCCATGTGGTCATCAATATTGGAGAGGCAAAAGCCGGGATATTTGATGCGGGCAATGAGATGGAGAATGTGATCTTCCTGGGAGGCGACTATGGGATCTACACCAACAGGAGCGCTCCCGGATGGCCTGTTATGATCGTTGATACCTATTTTGAAGGTCAGCGAAAGGCAGCCATTCAAACCAGTGAAGGCGGTCTGGCCATTGTGCATATGCATGTGAAGAATGTACCTGTTGCCGTGGAAATGGTTGAAGAACGGGTTGACCGTCTCCTTATGGAGAATTGTCAGTTTGAGGATGTGAGCCAGGCTGCTGTAAAGATCAGCGTTGAGGAAAACAGTATGAGCCAGGTGAACCTGCTCCATATAGATTGCAGGAAGGTGCCTGTGCTGGTTCACTTCCTTCAAAGCGGCAAAGAAGTAAATGCACCCGATAAATTATACAGGGTCAATGAGTTCGTCTATGGACTGGTTCTGGATGACATGGAATCAGATTCCAGGTTTCAAACCATTGCCGATCTGGTACCGCTTCAAAAATTTCCGGAACCGATGAAAAGAGATATTCCTTCACTTCCTGAGATGGAAACATGGTTAAATATAAGGGACCTGGGAGCAAAGGGAGACGGGGAAACAGATGATACGGATGTCTTCCAGGAGGCCATTGCCAGTCACCGGACCATTTATGTTCCCCAGGGATGGTACCGTATCACCAGGACTTTAAAAATGGAACCGGGAACCAGGCTTATAGGGCTGCACCCCTTCGCAACTCAACTGATGCTGAAGGAGAGTGAACCGGCATTCAGCGGATTCGGAAGCCCGGTTCCCCTGCTGGAGTCCTCTGAAGGAGGAGATGACATCATCAACGGGATAGGTTTAAATACGGGTGGATATAACTATCGTGCTGTAGGCTGCAAGTGGATGGCCGGAGAACGGTCACTGATGAACGATATTAAATTTGTAGGGGGCCATGGTACCATGAGAAAACCTGTACCTGAAGAGGGTGGAAATAGTTTCTCAGGGAACCGCAGCAGGTACACCCGGCAAATCAGTTCTCCTCAAAATCCGGTCTATGAGCGGGGCAAGGACGAGGCGTGGGATAACCAGTACTGGAGTATCTGGGTGACCAATAACGGCGGGGGCACCCTGAAAGACATATGGACGGCAAACACTTATGCAGCCAATGGTTTGTACGTGAGTAATACGAAGACCCCAGGACGGATATATGCCATGTCAATGGAACATCATGTCCGGAATGAGGCGCGCTTTGCCAATGTATCCAACTGGAGGATGTACGCCTTCCAGTTCGAGGAAGAGGGTGTGGAAGGAAAAGACTGCATGATGGTCGATATTTCCAATTCCAGTGATCTGATGTTCGCCAACCAATGGATGTACCGGACCATCAGGGTATCTACACCTCAACCAGTTGGAGTAAGAGTGTCAAGAAGCAGTAACATCGAATTCCGGAACTTGCACAACTATACACAAAAACTCCAGGTTGTTGAATTTCCTGTTTATGAGATGAACAAGGAGATCCCTGTCTATCCGTGGGATTTTGCAAAACTGTCTATCACTGGTAATGAGACAGGGAGAAATCAACTTTCTGCCCAACCTTGGAAAGTTCAACGGATTTCCTCCGGATTTATCTTTGGAACAGGACTCACTGCAGACAGTCATGGTAATGTATATTTCTGCGAGCATGACAGAAAAAGGATCTATAAATGGTCGGCTGCTGATGGCCAGATCAGCCTGCTTGCTGATTACCCTTGGAAACCTTTCACCCTGGCTACGGATACGCAGGATAACCTCCTGGTGATCTTCAGGTATGATCCGCAACCGGGCTACCTGGTGGATAGTGTGCAGGAAACCGTTCCCCGTCTGCCTGATGATAATCCCATGTACAGCGGGTGGGGTAACAGCGGGTGGGCTGCCCGGGCCTATTCCATTGATCCGGACCATCCGGATCAGACCATGGGCCCCTTGAAGAGGGTATTATCCGTGAATTCCGGAAATGTGAGAAAAGCGATCTACCCATCCAGCAGGTGGAGGTCTGATTTCGACCAGGCCGTCGTCTTAGTGCCGGAATACAGCTTTGTAGCCCCGGATGAGGTAACCATAATCCCTGAAACATACGACCTGGGGAGATCAGCCGCATTATCAGATGCCTATCCAGGACAGCCCTTCTATGTTTCCAAAGAGATAAATAAAACAACGGTGAGACTCGATGTGTCGGCCGATGGGAAAGTCTCCAACCTCCGGGTGATTGCTCCCAGGGGTGAATACAGTACCGCAATAGGTCCAGGTGGTAAATTATATATTGCCGACGGACAGATATTTGTCTACAATAAGAGTTTAGAGGAATTAAGACGAATAGATCTTGAAGAGCGCCCTGTCTCCATGGTATTTGGAGGTAAGGATGGAAATATTCTTTTCGTAACGACTCATAGCTCTCTCTATGCTATTGCTGTTCAATAAATCGTACGGAACCCGGAATATGGTCGCACCGAATGGTCAAAACCTTAACCCGATCCCGATCCCATAATCAGTCATCCCGAAATATAATTCCAGATCATCTGTACTGCCACTGTCTGAGCTGGCATTATAAAGATTAATGGACTTCTTTAAATGAGAATTGGACAGCAGCAAGAACGGGACACTTATTGCATAAAATCCGGCTCCAATGAGAATGTTGTTCGTACTTTTATTCGAATAATCTGTTGTCCCGGCGAGATCACTGTCTCCAACAGCCTGCGCACTTTTAATGGGAGAATAGTTCCTTGGAATCAATTGACTCGCCTCCATTCATATAGATTTACTTCATTCCTTTTTTTTCAACAGTTATCTGGCCATTTAGTGGCGTAATGAAAAAGAAAAAGCTCAAAGCGGTAAAGAGCATCGATGATTTCATTATTCTAATTTATGGCACATAGTAAATTACGCTATTTATAGACATTTAGCAAGCACCTGAGGTAAATGATCCTGCTTAATAAAGTTTCTACAGAGGCAACAGGTAAGTTTTTAACAAATAGAAACAAAACCTGCTCAACTATTATACATAAAATGAGCTATCTTTGTCGCAGCCATTTAATTTAATTATCTCTAGTGTATATGGAAGAGTGCAAACCATCTGTACTTTATGTCGATGATGTTCCCGTTAACCTTACGTTGTTCAGGGAAACGTTTAAAAATGATTTTGAACTTTCCATTACGGAGTTTCCTCGTGAAGCCTTGAAGATCCTAGAAGAGAAGGAGATCCAGGTGGTGGTTTCAGACCAGCGGATGCCTGAAATGACAGGCATCGAATTGCTTGAAATTGTAGCAAAAAAATATCCCGATATTCGCAGGTACATTTTAACTGCCTATACAGATGCTGACACTGTTATTGAAGCGATCAATATAGGTCATATACATGGATTTATAAAAAAGCCCATGATAGCTAATGAAATCAGGGCTACCATCAAAGATTCGCTTGAAATATATCTCCTTAGAAAGAAAAATCGACAAATCCTTGAAGAGCTCGAAAAGGTGAATGCCGCATTGTTTAACATGGATGGGCTCAAATCAGAAATCATCAATTCAATCAGCAATGAAATCAGGAATCCTCTAAGCCGGATAATGGGCACATTGCATATGTTAAAATCGAAGATCAAAGGTGATGAACTGAGTGAAGCAATCAATATACTTGACGACTCCGTATTTAAGCTTGAGCAATTCTCTAATCTGGCCCGCCAGATTTCCATTTTAAAATCCCCGGGATTCTCCCTTGACAAACATCAGGTATCAATCCAACAGGTGATCCAGTACGGTTCTATTGAAACCCGGGAAGAACTTAAGGATATGGATATCTTCCTGAAAGAAGAGACGAATGCAGCCGAAATCATGGTAAATGGAAATTCTGATCTGCTTGTTAGCTGTATAATAAACCTGATTCGTTTCGCAAAGGATCATACCGTTAATAAGGGCGAGATTCTGATCAGCACCTCAGAGCATAACAGGGAATTGGAGTGTTGTATAACTGACGGTGGAAGTAATTACTCTGAAACGTTGTTCGGTGTGTTGAAAGATCAGTTTTCTACCGGCGATAATCCAATTAACCTTACGTTGGGGATAGGGCTGGCAGCCTCTCAGATGATTATGGAAACTCATGGCGGACACTTGATTTTTGAAAAAACAAAAAGTGGAAAAGGATTATTGAAAATGGCATTCCCACATGAATGAATCCATGCTTAACTCTCTGATGCGATTGTTTGCCATCATGGTAAACATCAACAGGGGAGCCGTGTATATTCTAGCCAGGAATTTTGTGGAAAATTATCTCTCGCAACAATTCAGTACATCATTGGCATCAAAATATTTACTTGTCTTTGACAAATATGCCAGTGAAATGGCGGAAGTTGAGAAAGCCCGGAGTGAAAAAAAAATTTCCGCCTGGTCCCTGAAGATTATTGAGATATGTAACCAGATTGTGGATGAATTGCATATCGCCCAGCGATTCATGATTCTCATTAGTTTAATCCAGTTCACCAAATATTTCTCCGATGCAGGATTGTCGGAAACCGGATTTTCAGGATCCATATCCGATGCAGTTCGTACAGTAGCCGATAGTTTGTTTATCACCAAAGAAGAATTTGAAAATTGCTCTGTTTTTATCAAGGATAAGTTCTACCAGGTGCCCAGGAAGGATCGTTTGCTCATCGTTAGTGACGATCCTGTATTCCTGGAGGGAGAAGTAAGTCATTTTCAAAAAGATGGCCTGTCCGGCCAGATCCTATTTCTCCGGATAAAACGGGCAGATATCTTTTTGTTTCAATATGTTGGAAGAGCAAAACTTGAATGTAATGGGAATTACATTTTCCCTAACTTTGTTTCCCTCTTTCCAAAGGGCGGAGCGATCAGGGGTGAACTCATATCCCCCATTTACTATTCAGATATCGTATCAGGATTTATTCAGAATTCTGAAAATCCATTGGTCAATTTCTGCGCTAAAGAGATATCGTATCAATTCAGAAATTCATCACACGGGATCAGTAAATTCAGTTTCCAGGGCAGATCAGGAGAGCTGATTGGAATTATGGGGGGTAGTGGTGCAGGCAAATCAACCCTGTTAAAAGTATTGAATGGTGTATTGAAACCAGCAACAGGAGGAATTTATATCAATGGGCTCAATTTGCAGAAAAGGAGCGGTGAACTTGAGGGAATGATCGGTTATGTTCCTCAGGACGACCTTTTAATCGAAGAGCTAACCGTACGTCAGAATCTCCTTTTCAATGCGCAATTATGCCTTGACGGGCATACCAAAGAAGAGATCAGCGCGGCTGTCAATAACCTTCTGAACGAACTGGACCTTTTTGAAGCCAGGTACCTGAAGGTGGGGTCTCCCCTCAATAAATATATCAGCGGGGGACAACGGAAACGACTAAATATTGCCCTTGAATTGATACGTGAACCCCAATTACTTTTCATTGATGAGCCTACATCCGGACTTTCGTCCACGGATTCCGAAAATGTAATTGCGCTTCTGAAAGAACAGGCACTTAAAGGGAAACTGGTCATTTCAACCATACACCAGCCCTCCTCGGACCTCTTTAAACAATTTGATCATCTGATTGTACTCGACAGGGGAGGTTACCCAGTCTATTCAGGAAATCCCATTGACGGAATTTCATATTTTAAAAAACAGGCGGGCAGGGTCGATGCCACTGAGAACGAATGTCAGACCTGTGGAAATGTTAATCCCAATGAAATATTGAGTGTGATCGAGGCCCGGGATGTGGATGAGTTCGGGGCCTTTACCTCTCACCGAACGTCCTCACCTTCAGAATGGTATTCCCTTTATAAGGATAAGATTGAGAAGGGAATGGAACTCAAGATCGAGAAAAGTGCGATACCACCGAATCAGTTTTTGGTGCCTGGTATGCTCAGGCAATTTTCTATTTTCTTTAAGAGGAACTTATTATCTAAACTGGCTGACAGGCAGTTCATGTCCATTGCACTACTGGTTGCACCTTTACTGGCCCTTATTCTTGGATTCTTTTCCAAATATGTTTCCGGTGACGAAAGTGACTCTCACAGGTACCTGTTCAGTCATAATGAAAACCTACCCGCGTATTTGTTTATGAGTGTAATCGTAGCGCTGTTCCTGGGGCTGATCATCGCCGCAGAGGAGATACACAGGGACCGGAAGATACTGGAGAGAGAGACATTTCTGAACCTCAACCGTACCGCCTACCTTTTCTCAAAGATCTCACTCCTCTTTATTCTGTCAGCCATCCAGATGTTGATGTTTGTTGTTATTGGTAATCTGGTCATGGAGATCAGGGGACTGAGCTTTGCTTACTGGATGATCCTCTTCTCAACGGCTTGTTTTGCCAATATGCTCGGTTTGCTTATTTCGGATGGCCTGAAATCTGTGGTGGCCATCTATGTTATCGTCCCTTTTCTGCTGGTACCCCAAATTCTGCTGGCCGGCGTCATTGTGAAATTTGACAAGCTTTATTACAAATTTGCATCCAATCATGTGGTTCCTTTATCCGGCGATCTAATGGTAAGCCGTTGGGCATACGAGGCGCTGGCAGTCAATCAGTTTGTAAATAATCAATACCAGAAACCGCTCTACGAAACAGAGCGATTGGAGAGCAATGTTAATTTTGATCTGCAATTCCTCATCCCTGCTGTTATCAGGGAAACAGAAGACGCCATTGCTTTGCAAAAGGAGAATCCGGATGATCAGCAATTAACGGCGGTGCTCAATACCATACGAACTGCTGTCCATTCTATAATACTTACATCGCCCTATCCGGAGATTGACAGTTTAAGTCCTGATTTGTTTTCTGCCGCTATGGGGAATAACCTCATCAACTGGCTTCAAAAATACAGGTCGGCCTTGCGCCGTCATCGCGATAGTCTTACCCGGGAACATGACCTTTTGGTTGACTCCCTGAAAATGGATGCCGGTGGACTTCAAGTATATATAGATTTGAAAAGAGACTATTATAATGAGCAATTGGCTCAACTTCTGTTAAGCAGAAATGACCTGCATAAACTGGTTACAAAGAATGGTATTTTAATCAGGAAAATGGATCCGGTGTACGAATTACCACTTAAGAAAAATGGGCGGGCCCAGTTTTATGCTTCCGTCAAACGGTTAGGAAACAATTATATACCCACTCTCTACTTCAACTTTTCCGTTATATGGCTCATGACATTGATCTTATATATACTCTTGCGATACAGCGTATTGAAGAAAATTGTGCTTTTTTCCGGAGGCCTGTATAAAAAGAGGGCTTCGGGAAAAGCACTATAAAACTATTAAAATTGATGTATGTTTGATATAAAATTGCCTATGAAAGCGACAAGAAATTGTCTTATTCTGATGATCCCGGTCATGGTCATGATGATGGCCGTTTCCTGTCAATCGGGACAAAAGGGATCTCGTGTTATGATCGACGACGCAGAAAATAAGTCGTCCTCAGGGGGAATTGAATCTTTCAACCAGATTTATCACCTCTATCCGTCTCCGGCAGAGATGTTGAGTATTATTGACATTACAGATTTGAGCTTTGAGGGATATTTGTTGAACCCGTTGGAAAGGGCAGATCAATATGTTGACTCAAAATCTAGAACTTACGTATTGGGTGTATACCTGACCGACCTGGCATACGCTGCCATTTTTGGCCGGCATGAAGAAACCCTTGATTATCTCGACGCATCGAAATCTCTAGCCGAAGAGATTAATATCAATGATGCAGTGGATGAATCGATTGTGGAAAAAGCCCGGAACAACCTGGAATTTCTGGATTCTCTTTACACTGTTTCCAATGATGCTTTTATCAATATTCTCAATTATTGCGAAAGAAATGAACGATCCGCTACGGTAGTGGAATTGTCTGCCGGAGCTTTTGTCGAAAGCCTCTACCTGGCGGTAAATATGATTGATGATTACAACACTGCCGATCAGCTCTTACAGCACCTGACCGATCAAAAATACACGATCGATAACTTCATGCTCTTTGCTAAAAGTGTGGATTCCGGTGATTCTAGTGTAGAATCAACGATCAACGATCTGGCCAAGATCAAGAGCATCTTTGATGGGATCCAGTCCGGGTCAGGAGAAGTCTCTGTCAGATCAGCAGATGAATCGGATATGGAAGTGCCAAAAAAGCTGGTCATAGGTGGGTCAGATAAGACCGGTCAATCTCATTTATCAGAAGAGGATTTTGAAGCATTGAAATCTGAAGTCATTGAATTGAGAAACAGGATTGTAGAAGGTAAACTTTAAATCAGGGAAAATATGAAACGAAATAGAATTATGCAGCTAGTGGCTATACTCTTGCTGGCCCAGACCGGACAACTGTTTTCCCAGAATTGTGAGCTTTATCATCTGGAAGGTGATTGTAGTTCCGATCTTAGAAAAGGTTATGATCTTTACAGCCAGTCACATTCGGCTCCCATAAGCCCGCTTGACACCCTTGAACTGAACCTGGTATTTTACGGACAAAAAGATTATATCCTTTCCTTTTGTACCCACAGGAAGCTATACCCCATCCATTTCGTCCTGATCGACCAGCAGACACAGCAGGTGCTTTACGATAACAAAGAGGATAAATACATCGAATCGCTGGGGCTTGGATTTGATATCGCCAAACCTTTGACTATCAAAGTGGATGTTCTGGCAAAACTTTCCTCTGAGGAGGAGATCATGGAGAATATCGGATGCCTGGGATTACTGATCCAGTACAAGAATTATTCAAGGAAGAAAGTGCAGCTGCAACTTTAAAATGCAGTAAGATTTTCCTGCCAGCGAACCCGGCAGGTTGGCAGTTTGAAGTTTATAACAACATGTCTGGCATGCCGATTAGTCGTTTCTCCGGTACAATTAAGTCTGGATACTGGCTTAAATACCATTGTTCCAAGATTCATTGAACTGTAGTAATTACAGAATTGATGCCATCGACCCGGATTGAAATTGATGTATTATTTATACAAATTTAAAATAAGCAGAATAAACTGTAAAGGCGAAAACAATCCATTCCCGGGGCCCGTTTTCCAGAATAAAAGGAAAGCACATGAAAACTATATTCAGCAAGTGCACCCCCATGATCGTTGCAACCCTCACTGCTCTTACAGTTTTTTCCTGCACCAAATATCAGATTCCCCGGAACCAGATCACGGGTCCCGATCCAAACACAGGCCCGGTTGACGTCAGTACATGCGATCCGGATACTGTATATTTCCAGAACTCCATCCTGCCGCTGTTTACCTCCTCCTGTGGTATGACCGGCTGTCATGACGAGATTTCACACAGGCATGGGATTATCCTTACCAATTATGCTTCTATTATCACTACAGGTAAAATAAAGCCAGGGAATCCAAATGGCAGCGGAATCTTTGAATCCCTCACCAATAATGAAGATGATATGATGCCTCCACCCCCGCTCGATCCCTTGAGTTCAGACCAGATCCAGGCGATCAGCGAGTGGATTGCACAGGGTGCGGAGAACAATGTCTGCTTTAATGGTTGTGATACAGCAGTTGCAACTTATTCAGGACAGATCTGGCCTGTGCTTGAGGCTTACTGCACCGGATGCCACAATACCAGTAATTCGAGTGGTGGCATCGTCATTGCAGACTATACAGACGTGGTATCCCTGGCCGAGAATGGTAGCTTGATGGGGGCCATCAGGTGGGATGCCGGGTACGCCAATATGCCCCCAGGCCAGCAGCTTTCGGAATGCAGCATCAACCTGATTCAGAAGTGGATTGATGATGGGTACCCCGATTAATTGAAACGAGGCTCCAGAAAAAACCCTACTCAGTCTTTTTCTTTAAATTTACTTCAAAGGACTGTCCCATCTGTGTAAGCATTCCCTCTATATTGGTTTTATCAACCAGTTTCCCGCTGTATTGCAAACCAAGATTGGTTACCTTAATGGTTAACTCGGACATTTTAAAAATGGTTGAATCAACAGGGATCCCGAAAGCATTTTGATCCGGACTATCAAGGGTAGATGTGTATCCGTTGTCTGTTGAAGAAATATTAAAATTGATCCTGAGTGTTCCGTTCGGAGTTTCCAGGGCGCCCTGCCAGGTTCCGGTAATACCCTGGGCAGATAGGGTGCAGACCGTGAGAACCAGGATAATAAGGGTGGTAATTTTTTTCATAATGATAGATTTGATTGATAAGTAAGCATTCCCAATATATGAAAAAAACCGGCTCTAAACGGCTCTGACTTCTATTTCTGGAGGATCCTTCAGCAGGCGTTTAACTGCACACTGATCTGCAGCTTTGAGAACAGCTTCCCTATATTTCTCAGGGAAATCATCCGGCAGGGTAACTTCAATGTCTATCCCGACCAGCTTTCTTGTTTCTGGATCGTTCCGGTGACGCTGCATAATGCTGATCCCGGATGTATCGATACCTCGCCTGTCACAAAACAGCTTTACATAAATTCCAGCGCAGGTGCCGAGTGAAATAAGAAAATAATCAAAGGGTGCCGGGGCGCTGTCTTCTCCCCCGCCACGCTCTTTCTGATCGGTTTTTACCAGGTGCTTACCCATACGTGCATTCACTTTGGTACCATCTTCAAAAAATACTTCTATATCCATTATAATTTCTAATTTGCTTCAATGCTTACACTGGCTGGCTCCATGCCTTCAGATCCAACCTCTATGTTTATTAATCCTGGTTCACCTGTGGAACGCACGATCACCATCCCCTTTCCCCTGAACAGGTTGAATGTTTGATCGGTAAAACTTCCCTGTTGAACCGGATCTGCATTGCCTGCTGCCTGGAGGATAGCCGGGCCAGATAACTTCACGATCACTTCAGAATTGTCTTCCGGTGCCAGTAATCCATCCTGGTCGGTGGCCCGGACATTAATATAGGCCAGTGCGTTCATGTCTGTGCTGATCTCTGATCTTTCTTCATCAAGTGCCAGCTTACTTGCCTTTCCGGAAGTCTGCAGGACCACCGACTCCATCTCTACTCCTTCATTGATCCCTGTTGCTTTCAGCTCCCCGGGAGCATAGGGCACTTCAAACAGTGCCGTGTATTTATCTGTGGAATCTATCTCCATCCTCCCTATCACTTCTCCGTTCAGTTCCAGTCTCACTTCGGGGTAAGAGGAATATACTTTCACGGCGATTGGCCTGCCCTCAAAACCCTCCCAATTCCAGTGGTTCAGTTCATCATACCAGCCCCAGTAACTTGGCCGGCTTTCTTTTCCTTCCGGAACGGGTGTCGATGCCACTATTTCCAGTTTGCTCTCTCCCCACAGGATATCCCGGTAAAGGGACTGGGGCTTTTGATTGCCCAGAATATCGATATCACCGCACCATGATACATACCACGGCCAGGGCTTAGAAAAAGTTCCCCTGGATTTGTCCGACCTGTCAAACAGATCATTGTGACCAATCCCCGATTCACCGATATAGTCCAGGCCTGTCCATACAAAGTCGCCAACCACATAAGTATGACGCTTCACCATTTCCCAGTTTTCCCACGCCTGTAACGGGAACGATTCCGTCCCAACCATGATCCGGTCAGGGTATTTCTGATGGTCTGGTTCATATTCCATCAGCGCGTAGTTGTAACCCCCAATATCCAGCATGCTAAAAGCCCCTGCTGAATAATCCCATCCTTTCCCGGGTTGGTCCCAGAAGGCACAGACTGCCTGGGTTACCGGCCGGGTGTCATCCACCGCTTTGATGGTCCTTACCAGCATCTTCCCAATCGCTATTCCGTCCGGATCGGCCCGCTCCGGAATTTCATTCCCAATGCTCCACATTACAACACTGGGATGGTTCCTGTCGCGATACACCATGGCCCGAACATCCTTCATATGCCACTCTTCAAAGTAATTGGAATAGTCGTTGGGACGTTTGGGTTTCATCCACTGATCAAAGGACTCGTCCATCACCACCATTCCGATCTCGTCACAGGCATCCAGAAAAGATGCTGAAGGCGGGTTGTGGCTGGTCCGGATGGCATTGTACCCGTTTTCCTTCATCCGCTTTACCCTCCGGTATTCAGCATCCCTGAAAGCCGCTGCTCCCAGCAGTCCATTGTCATGGTGCATACAGGCTCCTTTCAGCAGTAGTTCTTCACCATTCATTAGAAAACCCTTTTCAGCGCTGTAAGCAATGGACCTGATCCCAAAATTGGTGCTATAGCTGTCAACTTCCTTCCCATCTGCCTTCAGGATCAGTTCTGCACTGTAAAGATTGGGGTGATCGGTGTTCCAGAGAAAAGGCACACTGATTGTCGTGGAAGCTTTGAGCGTGGACTCAGATCCGGCATCAATGGTCCCTTTAGTACTTGTAATCTGGATCAGCCCATGATCCGGTGAAACGATATGTATCTCCGCGATGAGCTCAACTGCTGCCTCCCGGTTATTAGAAACCTCTATCTCTATATTTACAGTTGCACTGTCGGCTGTAACATCCGGGGTGGTCACATAAAAGCCCCATGGAGCAACAGCCACGGGCTGAAGTACAGACAGGGTAACCGGCCGGTATATGCCGGCTCCCGCATACCACCTGGAGTTATCTCCCGTATTGACCGTTTTTACTGCGATGATATTATTCTCCCCGGGACCATTTAAAGCAGGAGCGATATCAAACTGAAACGGGGTATATCCATAGACATGCTCCCCGATCAGGTTACCGTTTACCCAAAGCTCCATCTGGGTTTGCACCCCGTCAAAACCTAGTATGATTTGCTTACCCTCCATTTTTGCGGGCGTAACAAACTCCTTCCTGTACCAGGCGGTACCATCCCTTAAATATCCCACAGATGCTCCTTCCGGAAGGTCTTTATAGAAAGGACCCTCATGCAGGGAGTCCTGATGCTCATAATCGATAATGCCCCAATCATGCGGAAGATGTACCGGGGTCCATTCCGATTCATCCCCTACTGATATGGATGGATCACTGATATCACCCATATGGAATTGCCAGGCTGCGTTGAAATCTGCATCGCGATAATATTCACTTCCCGCTTCACGGTTGCAGGAAAGTAAGGAAAGGGTCAAGGATAGTGCAAGAATTCCTGAGAAAGAAATTAAATGAAGTTTCATACCAGATGGCTTATAGTAAAATATTATTCGGAATAAACTGGAATCATACAACAATGTATGTATTTAACTTTTCCCCGGCAAGTGTCATTTGACATATGATCGATCAAATTGTATATTGCATTAAACCAACTATAACGGTTGCATGAAAGGTAGATCAAAGAGGCGATTCCGGTTCTGGAGTGAATTGAAACGGCGGGGTGTACCAAAGGTCCTTGCTATGTACGCTGCAACGGCCTATCTCGTGATTGAAGCCAGTGATATCATTTTACCCAGGTTGGGATTGCCCGACTGGACAGTGACATTGTTGATCATACTGTTAATAGTTGGCCTTCCTGTGGCCTTTATTCTATCCTGGGTATTTGATATCACCCCGCAGGGAGTAGTTAAGACCGGACCGGTTGATATGGAGAGCCCCTCTGAAACTGCTGATCACAAGGGGCGCAGAAAACTCCGGTTAAGCGATGTGGTGATCGGAGTGCTGCTCATCGCGGTGGTAATCCTGGCATATCCGAAGATCTTCAACCAGGGAAAATCGAAGATCCCCAGGGAGGTACGGGGAAAGATCTCAATCGCAGTGATGCCATTTAACAACATGACCGGGGACAGTATTTACAGTCTCTGGCAGGAAGGATTGCAAAACCTTTTAATTACTTCACTCTCAAATTCCCAGGAGTTGTCAGTCCGGCAGTTTGAAACCATAAACAGTGCGCTTGCAGGCAAAAACAATGTCGATTATGCTGCATTTCCACCCTCCCTGATAAGTAAACTGGCCCAGGAACTGGAAGCCAATACCGTCATATCGGGCAGTCTGCATAAATCAGGCTACAGGATCCGGATCACCGCTAACATCATGAATGCCGAAACTGAAGAGATATACAAGTCCTACGAATTGGACGGTCATACTGAAGACGACTTCTTCTCACTGGCTGATTCAATCTCCTCGCAGATCAGGAATTTCCTGGAGATCAGAAAGTTGAAAAATGAGTTCTTTTACGATACTGGTGACATTTTTACCCAATCGGCCGAAGCATATAAACTATTCATCCAGGGATTAAGGTGTCATGTACAAACGGACTATTCATGTGCAATAAATTACTATAATAAATCAATCCAGATTGATTCCAATTTCGTATCTGCCATGCTGAGACTGGCATATTGCTACGGGGATTTGCAGCAGGCCGGGTTGTCCAAATACTGGGCTTATAAAGCGAATGATCGCATGGATCAGCTGCCGCCGGAGATGCAACTGATGGTTAAAGCTGTTAAAGCTGCAGTGGATAAGCAACCCGGTGAGCAGTTGCAGTATTGCAAGCAATACCTCCAACTGTATCCGCGCTCCAACTATATGACCTATACGGCAGGATGGATCAATTTCATTCTGGAACAGTGGCCACAGTCTATTGAGTACTTTGAAAAAGAACTTAACCAGTTGGAGAAATATGATGCCCATGACTGGTTCTGGACTTATTTCTTTCTGGGCCGTGCCTACCATTTTGAAGGCGAGCATAAAAAGGAGGAGAAGATATTTGAAGCGGGGAGAGAGTATTGGCCTGACCAGAATCTTATATTCGACTACTGGCAGGCCATCTGTGCAGTTTCCCGGGGTGACAGTGCAAACGCAAATGCCTACCTGTCTGACATAAAAAGATTAACTGAAATGCAAGGATGGCCTGAAGCCAGCCAGCTGTTATGGTATGCCGGGATATACGCTGGAGCAGAGTCCTTTGAGCAGGCTGAGCAATACTACAGGGAATCGTTATCATTGAGACCGGAAAATGAAACGGTTCAGTATGAATTTGCAAGGTTCCTGATCAACAATGATATCAATGTGGAGGAGGGAATGGATATGATCGCCCCGCTAGCGGAGGGGAATCCCCAGCATGCTGGCTATCTGTACGTTTATGGAGTGGGGCTTTATAAACTGGGAAGGTACCAGGAGGCTCTCGAAACACTTCAGAGATCGTGGGACCTGAAGTCCTATTATGACCACAAACACTACACGCTGATCAAGAAGATCGAAGATCTTTTAGTAAGTAACTAAACCCCTGAGGACTATACCTTTTGAAGAGTTCAGGCCGGAAGGGTTGCAATGATATCTTTCAGAAAATCATTCACATTGAAATTGCTCAGGCTGTACCCCATACGCACCACCACCAGATTTTTAGAGGGAATCACGTAAATCCGCTGCCCCAGGAAACCATCCGCAAAGAATATATCTTCCGGCACATCCACAAGAGCTCTTCCCTCACCAGATTCCTTCCGCCAAAAAGTAGCAGCATAATTTCCACCCGATTCCTGTGAAGCAGTTGTCATATAGTCGACCCACCCAGGGGTAAGCACCGTATCACCCTCAATGATTCCCCTGTTCAGGAAAAGCATCCCAAAACGAGCCCAGTCCCTCGTCGATCCGTAGCTGTAGGAAGAGGCTACGAACATACCACTGGCATCGGTTTCTATGACTGTATTCAGCATTCCAATGCGGTGGAAAAGACGGGTATAAGGATACTCCAGGTAGGCTTGCTGATTCCCGATAGCTCTCCGGATCAGCCCTGAAAGCAGGTTGGCATCCCCGCTGGAGTAATTCCAGAAGCTTCCCGGCTCATGGGCCAGTTTGCACCCGGTTACCGAGGCAAACATATCATCACTCCGCATCAGCATAACAGTCGCATCCGAAATGGTGAAATAGTTCTCCACCCACTCCAGTCCGCTGGTCATATGCAGGATATTATCGAGCGTAATCTCTCTTCTTTCATCACCTTCCCATTCGGGGATCCCTGTCGGAGACATAATATTCATCCTTCCCTCCTCTACCAGCGCCCCTGTCATGGCACCCGCCACCGACTTGGTCATGGACCAGCCATGAAATTTTGTCCATGCATCATAGCCTTCCAGGTATAGCTCACCAATCAACTCATTGTTATAGACTACCACCACTCCAAGTGTCTTTTTAAACGGCTCCTCACCTGGTTGATCGAAGGCATCATCCAGCACAGAGCCCAGCGCGGAGTAATCCACTCCCTCGGGAAGGACCTCCGGCATCACATCACCCAGGGGCCATGGAACAGTATCCTGACTGTATCCCGGATCAGGGATCGCGAAAGAATCAGCCATTAATACCTCTTCCGGCTTCTCCAGAACGATCACTGCACCCAGTCCCTCCCTGAATACAGCCTTCCTCCCGGCCAGTCCAAACACCTTTGCTATGACCGATTTTTCCTGGTAGTCTACCGTACATTTGGCCAGGCTGATGGGAAAAAAGGAGAGATCTTCAGCAGAAACCTGTCCCGGGCTCTTTTCTGCCAGAAAAACACTGGAACACATACCTTTGGCTGCAAATGCCGTAATGATAGGTACCCTTGGCCATGCATACCAGGTAACTCCTCCGACCACAACAATTAACAGGGCCCAGAGGATTCTTTTGACATTTTTTTTCATTTAGGGTGAATGTAAATTGGTCCATACTACTACAAACTTATGTAATAATATAGAAAGACAAAAAAAGCCGCCTCAAATGAGGCAGCCTTCCATTCATTCATATGATCCCCTAATTGTTACGGATTAACTGTAACAGTCGTCTCTATACCCAGAAGAAGTCCGATTGCAGCACCCTGTACGTCACACTCACCTACTGCTGTAAGAGTAAAAGGCAGTAATTCGTTCAGGATAGCCTCCATATCATCAATAAGTCCTTTATCGGCCAGGTCGAGTGTGGTTCCTACTGTGATAGGCCAGTCAGATGAAACCGTCCATACAATGGTATGATTTGCATTCGACATGGTAAACTCGGTACCTGCCAGAAAGGTGATCGGATCATCACTTACGCTGGTGACCTCCAATGTAGCGCCATGTATCTTGAAGTCCTGGATCTGATCCTCGTATTCATACGTGTCCTCATTCAGGACGTCAATCGTTACAGCTTCATCGAATGCATAGGTAGGCGGCGCGGCTTTCGTCTGGACTTCGTCTACCTGAATAAAGAGGTTCCCCTCAACTGTGGTGTCCACCTTAATGTCGAAGAGGTTCCTTATTTTTTCACATGAAGACATCCCTGCCGTAAGCATTACCATTAATAATATTCGCACAACACTTTTCATGACATCAGTTTTTAGTTTTCACATTTTTGTAAAATTATACCTTAAACCCAATACAATCAAATTAAAGCTCCCCTACTTGAACCTGTTTTTTACTAACGGGACTAATCAGGTACTGACAGAGGTAGTTTCTTTGACTTAAAGCTACATTAAATCAACAGGTTGTTGATGAACTTTCACATTTTTAACATGAATCACTCCTCAGGTTCCACAGGCCAGTTGCGTATCATCCTCATCGCCTCGTTATCCGCCCAGTTGCAGATCAAAGACCTTTCTTCCTGTGTGAGCCTGGACTCCTTGTGGAGGGATTGATAGCTTTTCAGAGGCATGGTACCATCGTCCATTACTTCGCAGATCTTTACCAGTAACCCGATAACTTCCGATTTTTCGCCGGTCCCATATTCACTGAGATTCATCTTATCTCTCCCCTTCCTGATATGCCTCTCCATGAACCATGAAACCGGTGAGACCCTACCATACCAGGGATAAACTGTCTGGTTGGAATGGCAGTCATAACATGCATGTTTTAAAAGGATTGCGATCTGGTCAGGAGGTGAAGCTACTTGAATCAGATCACCAGCAGCATCGACTTCAGAATTGTTTTTTTCAGGATGGAAGAACTGAATGACAATAAGAAATGTAATCAATCCGAGCCCTATAATCCTGAACTTCTTATTCATCAGTTCACCTGCATCAACTTCTCAGTCTCCTGCTTGGTCCAATCTATCAGCAGGTTTGCCTGATCTTCCGACAACCTGGCATCGGGATTGCGGTCCAGGAACTTTTCCGGGGGCATCTTTTCATCTTCCACCATCTTGCCAATATCCCCCAATAACTCTATTTTCTTTATCAGTTTATAGTCATTCCAGTGGTCAAAATTAATTTTCTCCAATGCTTTTTCAGCATTAGATCCTGTGGAATGGCAGTTATAACAGGAGGTTTTCAGAATTGTACCAACTTCATCAGGGATTTCCTGCTTTTTAAGGGTACCTGAATGAAAAGACTGGAAAAAAAGGAACATGATTCCTGCTGAAGCAATGTATACAATTTGTTTTTTCATGGCAGAGAGTTTTAATAACATTTCAAGAGGGAACAAGATAATGAAAAATGGAGAAATGGCGGGGACTCTACCTGTTTTTGCGGAGTTTCCTTATTTGGTTCCAATTCACTGCTTTACGAAGCAGATCGTACTCCAGGGCTATAAAATACACTACAGCCGACAACCATATTACCATCAGGTTGAACCAGAACGTATCAATATAGAGAGAGCCCAATCGTTTGTATGGGGCATACAGTTGTGCCCTTCCGATCCTGGACCGGGGGATCTGGTAAATCGGGGCCACTTCCCGGATAATATGATTTCTCCATACTATAATAAACTCTCTTCTGTTTAAAAGGAGATCCTCCAGCCTTTCATTAGAATATTTTCTTTTCATCTCCATATACGCTGACTTCCCACCCCACTTTTCAACCATTTTTTCTTCCAGGTTATCCTTCAGATTTCCCGCTTCTTTTATTTGCCAGCGAATAATATCTCTGAAGCGGTTCAGGGAGTCATAGGCCGTATTATAAACTGATTCATTGAATCCGGACAGTGTAAATGCTGAGAGGTCCCCGAAGGAGGCCACCAAACCGGACTTGCTGATATCATTCAATTCGTTACGTACCAGTTTAAGATCAGATTCCCGTTCTTGAGGGACAGTTTCTACTTTAGACTGATACCTTATGTCATCGATTATCCCCTTGATGTACTGTACCCGGTTCTCCTGGTACTGTTCGTTTTCGCGTTCCCGGTCCAATGCAAAAAACTCCCTGGTAAACCTGTTTCCCTTGAACTGCTCCACCGCGATAGCCTCATAGGCCCAGCGGGATGTCATCAACTCTCCAATTATCGGAACATATTCAGGAGTTTCGAAAACGTTGTTCAGCTTGTCAAACGGGATCATCACTCCGCTAAAAAGCAATTGAGGTACAATAATAAACGGGATCACGATATAGGCACTCGCCACTGAATCTAAACCGGCTGAAATATTTAATCCCATCACATTGGCCAGGCAGGATACAGTAAACAATACAGCCCAGTATTGTAAAAGCATCCCTTTTATTTCCAGGACGGTATTTCCTACCAGCACAAATAAAAGCGTCTGAATGGCCGAGATCAGAAACAGGACAAGGATTTTCGATTGAAGGTAACTTGAACGGCTAAGGTGCAGGAAAGACTCGCGTTCGAGGATCTGCCGGTCCCTGATAATCTCCTGGACGCTCACGAGCAATCCCATAAACATGGAGACAATGACCCCAATGAAAATAAAGGTCGGGAGATTCACATTTTCCCTGAAGATATAGGAGGCCGCCGAAGATTGATCCTTCGTAAAACGTGTAAACCATGCGGCCAGCAGTGCCAGCATAGGAGCCTCGAGAAAGGTAATCAGCAGATACTGCCGGTTGGCCAGCTTGGAGAGTATATTCCGGCGGAGAAAGACGAAAAATTGACTTAACCGGCCAGGTATATTAAAGTCCAGCTCCGGTAAAGGCTTTTTTTTGATTTTGATCTTCTGTTTCGATTCAATCCTGTCGATATAAATATCATACCACTCCTCCGGTGATACCTTTCGTTCGTTGGTGACCCTGCCATACTCATCAACCTGTTTGGCCTCCACCATTTTCAGGATCTGTTCTGGCATCACATTCCCGCATGACTCGCAATGTCCCACATCTGCATTGACATAGTTACTGAGCTCTTTGAAATAGGTTATGGCATCAATTGGATTTCCCTTGTAGATGACATGGCCCTCCCTGTCAAGAACCAGAAACCTGTCAAACAGCTTGTAGATATCTGAATGGGGCTGGTGTATATTGACAATCACCAGTTTGCCTTTTAAGGTCTGTTCCTTCAGAAGCAGCATTACTTTTTCTGACCCCACGGAAGAGAGTCCGGAGGTAGGCTCATCCACAAACAGGATGGCAGGTTCCCTGATCAGTTCAAGAGCAATATTGAGCCTTTTTCTCTGCCCGCCACTGATGTATTTATTCAACGGACTGCCCACCTTCAGATGTTTGATCTCCTCCAGATCGAGATCTTTCAAAACCTGGTTGACCCTTTTGATCAACTCCGTTTCAGTAAGGTTGCTCAGACAGAGTTTTGCATTCAGATACAGATTTGTAAACACTGTCAGTTCTTCCAGCAAAAGGTCATCCTGAGGAACGAACCCAATAATTCCCTCAATATCAGATTCTTCTTTATGAATATCATATCCATTTATTTTAATTTGACCATGCTGTGCCTTCAGTTTTCCACAAAGTATATTGAGCAACGTAGACTTCCCCACGCCACTTCCCCCCATGATTCCGATCAGATTTCCCGATTCTTCGCTGAAGCTGAATTTTCTGATCCCTTTTGTGCTGTTCTTAAACCTGTATTCAATCTCCTTTGCAACGAAGAAGATCTTTGTACGTTCCCTGGTATTATGGAATTGTCTGGAGATATCACTGTAGTAGACCGGGCTGATCAGGGAGCCTGTAATCAGGGATCCATGCTCTAAAAGTTCGATCCTTTCAGGAACAATGGGTTGCCCGTTCAGGAAAAGATCCATTTTTCCCAGGTACCGGAATACATAAGTATCTGTACTGGCATAGTGCAATATGGCAATCCTTCCCTCCAGCTCCTTTTCTCTCAAATGTTTGATACCCTGTACAAATGGAAGTTTTTTACTGTCAATGGCCATGATGCTGTCCTTGTCAATGGCATCACAGGCATTCAGTACAAAGTTTTTGGTATTATCGTGCTCTTTCCTGGATATGTTGAACGAATCAGCAACAGTCTTTATAAATGCAAGCTCTTTGGCCGTCATCACATCATCCTCATTGATGAACTCCACCAGCCGGAGAAAAACAATGAATTTTTCTCTTTGCAAAAGGCTCGCGTTGATCTCCTCAGTAATAACCCTAAGCTTTTCCGAATCGGACAGGGTTTGTTTTTTAGGTGTAATTCCACCCCCGAACAGGTAGGGATGGTGTATCTCCAGGTAATGATCAAACACAAGCAGATACTTATTGATCAGGTTGCTATTCAGGTACTGCCTGAGGAAGGTTTTAACTATTGACCTGGCTTTGAAAGAAACACCATCTTCTGATACATTGGCTATTATGGCAAATAGCTGTAGCAGCGCATTTAATACGGCCTCTTTCATTATGTGTGATCAGCCCCTGTAAGGACCGGTTTTGTCTAGACGATGCTTTCTCGTAATATCCCTATTTTTTCAGATATTATTTTCAACTGCTCATCGGTCATGATATCACCAACTTCTTCATAATAAGTCTGAAGGTCTGACAATCCCTTGTAGATGTCGGAAACTTCATCAACATCCTTTACAGCTTCCAGGAGGCCGACAAGTTCATTCAGCGACTTCTTCTGCTTGGCAAGTGCCTCAAGGAATTTTGTATTGTCACCGGCTGCCGCTGCCGCATGTGTGGTAATATAGACACCCTCAATCCAGCTTCCGCAAACAACCAGCCGGGCCAAAACATCCTGTTTATTATCTACAAGGTAGTTCCAGGTATCATCAAAGGAATCGTTTACAATATTGATCAATGAATCCCGGCTATTTATATTATCTTCAATCCTTTCCGCATAGGATATATTGAAAGTTGTTGAAATCCCAAGGTCATCAATGAGGGTCTTGGTAGCCTTCAGGTAATCAATGGAAGCCTGTTTCATCATATATGTAGCCGAATAACAGAGATCCGTTGCATAAACTCCAAGATTCAGTACTTTATCACGTTGGGTAATGTACTCCCCTGCTTTTTCCGGGCCATTAGCAAGTGCTGTAATATAGGCTGTTTGGGTTTCATAAATAAGTTTGGTGACCTCATAGGATGAGGGAACCGGATAACCGGATAGCTCCTCTAAAACATCATCCCCCTGGCTGAGTTCTTCAGCAGTCGGGATTCCCGGATTGTTTTTCTTTTGGCCAGTGTTACATCCGGTAAACAAAATCAAAGTCGTGGTAATCAATGAGATTACAAATAATTTTGCTTGTAGATACAGTGCCTTCTTCATGCTTGAGGGATTTAGGTTTTAATATTATTCAGATTACAGCCGTACAATTTATAAAAAAGTGGAATCAATAAAAAATTTCAAATGCATAACTATTTAATTGAACGGTAATTATAAATTCTTATATCTTTGATCATATCTGTGTTCTATTTCAGTTAACAGAATACTAATCATCTTGTTCAAATGAGTGCGGTTATATCATCCCTGCTTACCATCTGCTCACTTCTACTGGTTGCACAGCCCGATTCTCAAGAATATAGTGACGGTACTCAACAGCCGGGTGCCTGGATTCAACTGGATACCCTGGATCTGCAATTAACGGGACCCTGTTATGATGTGGCGTTTTACCAGAATAATATTATTTTTTTAAACCCGGGCACGGAGACAACGTTCCTGACAGAGATGGACCACCCGGATCTGAATGAAAGCCACCCACTGTTCAGTAATAAAGAGTTTTCATGCTCGCCGGCAGCTTTCTCATTTAATGCCAGTTACAACGGGGGATATTATTCCAGGTCCATCTGGATTGAAGAAAACCTTTTCGAGGAAAAGATATTTGAAATGTCAATCGAAGGGGACAATGTATCGGATATAAGGCAACTCCCTTTTACCGCCGATTCATTCAGGTATCTCCACCCAACAATTGCATCAGATGGTTCAATGATGGTCTTTTCTTCTGACCGGCTCCCTACCAGCGGCGGACTGGACCTGTTTGTAACGAGAAAAACTGGATCAGGGTGGTCACAACCCATTAACCTGGGAGAATCTATAAATTCAAGCGGTCACGAATGGTTCCCGTTCCTCGATAGTCATAACAATCTTCTGTTTTCTTCCACAAGCCATTCAGGATATGGAGGTTATGATATTTATATCTGTCCATTTAACGGTAAGGAGTGGGGATTGCCACGAAACCTGGGAAAATCAATAAATAGTCCCCAGGACGAACTGGGATTTTCTATTCACCCCGGGAACAGGATGGCTCTGTTCTCCAGGGTCCCGTCATCGGGTACATCCGGGTTGGCCATCAGGGCCAAACTCAACGAGGCTGCAATTGAGGAATCAGGAATCTTAGAGGGCGCAGCCAGGGATATTTCCAGGATCCTGCAGCAGATAGCCGAGCCTGCACCACAGCAAGTCTCCGCGGGCAGGTCACAGAATGCAGAAGAAATCAGGCCTAGGGTTAACACAGCAGAAACCAGGCCCAGGGTAAACATAGAACCGGGTAAAGTGATTTTCAGGGTTCAGATCATATCCAGCCTGTATGAAAACAGCTTCCCGATCGTATTTATAGAGGGAATGAGATACAATACCTACGAATACTATTATATGGGTTCATACAGGATCACAGTCGGGGAATTCGAATCGCTGGAAGAGGCAAACGCCTTCAGGATCCAATGCCTGAACTCAGGATTTAAGATGGCTTTCGTGGCAGCTTTCCGGGATGGAGAAAGAGTAACAGATCCCTCGGTCTTTAAACAGTAGTTGCCATGTATCACCTCATTGACCACCCGCTGATCCAGCATAAACTGGCACAGATTCGTAACAGGCACACCGGCACCAAAGAGTTTCGAGAAATTGTAAACGAGATCGCAGGTTTAATGGTATATGAAATAACAAGGGATATTCCAATACGTAAAACGGAAATTGAAACCCCTTTAATGCGTTGTATGACCAGTAAACTGGCGAAGGATATAGTTCTCATTCCAATACTCAGGGCAGGATTGGGTATGGTGGACGGGATAACCAGGCTGGTTCCCACCGCAAAGATAGGTCATGTGGGTATGTACCGCGACCATGAAACCCTTGAACCGATAAGTTATTATGCCAAGTTTCCCTATCGGATGAAAAAGGCCGTTGTATTTGTACTGGATCCGATGCTGGCTACCGGAGGAAGTGCCAGCTCCACCCTGGGTAAGTTAAAGGAAGAAGGAGCAAAAGATCTGAAGCTGGTCTGTATTGTAGGAGCCCCGGAAGGAGTGGAACGGATCAGCAAGGATCATCCGGATGTGCCTGTTTTTCTGGCAGCACTGGATGATGGTCTTAACGAATCCGGATATATTGTTCCCGGTCTCGGTGACGCTGGCGATCGCCTTTTTGGCACCATTGATTTCCCGGGGCAGAGCTGAATTCTGACAGTCCCTTTTTTTTACTTCAGCTTACTTGCTGTCTCGAACAATTTTCACTAATTTATGTTCCTAAGATTATAATCAAGCGCAAATCTATCTGTCATGAAAAAGTACTTCATCTTCATTGCTGCACTGCTTGCCAGTGTGCATCTTTTTGCTCTACAGGATGAGCCAGTCCCCTCAACCGATAGCAACCTTTTATGGCACTCTATCACAGTGATCGACTATAAACCCGGTACGGTTGAAACCGCAAAAGCGATCATTCAGAAATTTGAGTCCGCCTCGGAGGTAGCCGGGACACCCATACCAGTTACATACTGGTTTAAATCAGGGAAATACGATCTGGTGGTTACCCTTGAACTAAAGAATGGACCTGACGATACTGAAGGACAATGGAGCCCGGAGTCAGTCAAATGGTGGAATGCACTGGTAGTACAGGAAGGTTCTGAAGAGGCGGCCAGGAAGCTGCATGAAGAATACAACGCACTTGTAGCCTCATCGATTACCAGCGTCGCCTGCAAAGCAAAATAACACGAAGGCTATACCATTTCGTCCGGGTTAAATGCATTGAATCATATCCTATTTTTCTTACATTTACTCATATACCACCATGCATTATGAGTAAAGATCCCAAACATAAAAAGGATGAACTGGCCAGCAATGGTTCCACCGTGTCCAAGCTTGGCAAAAAATTCTATTTTAAAGAGCTGGAACATCTGCAACTTGAATTGGTCAAACTACACGATTGGGTAAAAGCTAAGAACCTGCGGGTTGTCGTTATTTTTGAAGGCAGGGATGCTGCAGGAAAGGGAGGTGTGATAAAGCGTATTACCCAACGCCTGAATCCAAGGGTCTGCCGGGTGGTCGCACTTGGGGTGCCCACCGACCGTGAGAAAACCCAATGGTATTTTCAACGCTATGTAGCGCAGCTTCCCGCTGAGGGGGAGATTGTCCTGTTTGACCGAAGCTGGTACAACCGAGCCGGTGTGGAACATGTGATGGGATTCTGTACAGAGGAGGAGTATTGGGAATTTCTGCGTTCCTGTCCACGGTTTGAAGAGATGTTGATCCATTCAGGGATCATACTTATAAAATACTGGTTCTCAGTTAGTGATGAAGAACAGGAGAAAAGGTTTAGGGAAAGGATTGCTGATCCGCTGAAACGCTGGAAGTTCAGTCCCATGGACCTGGAGGCAAGGAGCCGGTGGATCGAATACAGCAAAGCCAAGGATGAGATGTTCGCATATACCGATACTAAAACCGCACCCTGGTATGTGGTCAATGCCGACGATAAAAGAAGGGCCAGGCTTAATACCATCCACCACCTCCTCTCCATGATCCCCTACAAAGAGATCAAATATAAAAAGCTGGAGCTCCCGACTATCACCATGGAGGGGTATGTCAGGCCTCCGCTTTCGGAACAGACCTTTATCCCGGAGGTTTACTGAAATAGGGGGATTTTTTATACATTGTCATTTCTAATCCAATAAGACTGAAACCTTTTTTCTATGAAAACACTTGTAACTTCTTTTATATTCCTGTGCCTTTCCTTACTTGTGCTCTCCTGTAACACAGATAATACAATCGAACTCTTCAACGGAACTGACCTTGATAACTGGAACATAATCGTAAGCAATGATGAGGTGGCACCCGGCGAGCTCTTTTATATAGAGGATGGCGTGCTAAATACCCTTGGGAATCCATTCGGATATATCCGCACCAAAGAGTCTTTCAGCAACTATAAACTTCACATTGAATGGCGTTGGACCGAAGAACCTGCAAACAGTGGAGTTCTTGTCAATGTTCAGGGAAAGGAGATCGTCTTTCCCCACTGTGTGGAGTGTCAGCTAAAAGCCGGGAGCGCAGGTGACATCGTACTGATGGGAAAAGGAGCGACTATTACGGTCCAGGATTCCACCTATATGGTTACTTCAGATGAGCGCAGATACCTCTCAATTCCAAAACTCGGGGAGAGCAGTGAAAAGCCTGCCGGCGAATGGAATATTTATGAAATTACCTCGCTGGGTGGTGAACTGGAGGTTATTGTCAACGGCAAACTGCAAAACAGGGGAACTGATATGGTCCCATCCAATGGAAATATTGCGCTTCAATCGGAAGGTGGCCCCTTGCAATTCAGGAACATCTATCTCCAGCCTCTGTAATCAGACTACCAGGTTGACAAAGGATTGTCCACCTCGATGGGGCCATTGTACTGCGCTACATTAAACCCGGTAATATAGCATAAGCGGGTCACCTTCACGTATTTTTCATAATCAATGGCCTCTTCCACATCGCTAACCAGATGGTAATCACGGTGAGTTCCTGTTGAATAGGCCAGTACCGGAATATCCTTACTGGCAAAGCTGTAATGGTCGCTGCGGAAAAAATAACGGTTAGGATCCGTCAGGTTGTTGTATATATAGTTGCCAATAAGGCTCGCCTCCTCCAGCGACCGCTCGTTGATATCCATCAACACCTTGCTTTGAAGTCCCCCGAGGACCTTCACCGAATCGCCCGCCTGTATGGTCAGACCGGAACGGGTGCTCAGCTCATCCTCCCTCATCCTGGTCCGTCCCACCATATCCAGGTTGATCACGGCCGCTATCCTTTCACGTGGGATCAGGGGATGGTCAGCAAAGTACTGTGATCCAAACAGTCCAATTTCCTCGCCTGATACCCAGAGTATCCCGATACTTCTTTTAGGAGCTTTCTTCTCCTTCATAAACGCTTCAGCAATCTCCAGTAATGCTACGGTTCCTGAACCATTATCATCGGCACCATTAAAAACACCACCCATCCCATCGGTCCCCAGGTGATCATAGTGTGCCAGATAGATCACCACTTCATTCTTCAGAACCGGATCACTCCCTTCAATCATGCCAAAGACATTATTTACCTCCAGGTCAGTACTCTTCATGACAAGCTGGATCTTCAAACCGGCACCTTCCAGAAAAAATGACTGAGGTGTAAAATTCCGGTCTATATCCAGCTGCAGCTCCTTCAGGTTCCTTCCTGCGGTAGCCAGCAGCTTATCAGCCACATTGCGGTGAATCAGCACGATCCCAGGCTGGTTTCCGGGGGCGGCTTCCGGTTCTTCCTCTTCTGATTTCAGTGTTCTGGATCTGCCGAGATACCCGGCAATAGCAGGATTAACATCTTCAATTGAATTCATGCCCGACTTGGGGTCCATTACCATCAATACGGCTTTCGGATGCTGGGAGAAGATATATGCCATTTTATACTGGAAATTCTGTATCCCGCTCCACTTTTCATTATCAAAGCGGGCTTCCGTACCCTCTTCATTAAGGGGAGCCCGGTTCATAAACAAAACGATCCTGTTTTGTATATCGATATTTTCAAAATCATTATATCCATGCTCCTCATCGTTGATCCCGTAGCCGGCAAACACCACCTCTCCCTCAATGAGCGCTTGATCCCCTCCGGGGGCCGGCAACATATAAAAGGGATCATTGTTCACAGAAACCATACCATCTGTACCGGTGATGGTAATCATACTCTTTCCCCGGTCATAGCTTTTCTCTGCTATCTTATAAGGTTGCAAATAGTACATGTCCGGGTCAACTGGTTGAAGACCCAGTTGCTCAGCCTGTACGGCCAGATACCTGGCTGCTATCTGCAGGCCGGGTTCACCTGTTTCACGCCCCTCCAGCTCATCTGAAGCAAGAAATTGCAAATGCATTTTCAGGTCGTGCCTGCTAATGGATTCCACTCCCCTTTTCTGGGAATAGAGCGAAGAAGAAATCAGGATAGTAAAAAGAAAAACTGAGAATTGTTTCATGGGATGCAAGTTTTAAACACAGTCAGGCGAAGATAGCATTTTGAGCCAAAAAGTAAGAATTTTGTTTACATTTGGGCTCATTATAAATCCCCTCTCAGAACATCAAAAATGGAACAATTACATCTGGATATTTCAAGGGTATATGATTTCATACCATCGGCAGAGATCGATCTTCTATCAAAGAAAGGTAAGGAGGCTCAACATGCTCTCTACCAGGGTAGCGGCGCAGGAAATGACTTCCTGGGATGGCTTCATCTGCCTTCCGGGATAACCGACGGGCAAATTACCGCTATCGAAAAAGCAGCCTCAGGACTGAAGGAAAAAACAGAACTCCTGGTTGTAGTCGGAATCGGTGGTTCTTACCTGGGTGCACGTGCCGTGAATGATGCGCTGGCGCATAATTTTTCACAGCTCAGGAAGGTACAAAAAGCACCCCATATGCTGTTTGCAGGTCAGAACATCGGTGAAGATTATATGCATGAGTTACTTGAATTGCTGGATGAGTACAGTTATACCATTGTGGTCATCTCCAAATCCGGAACAACCACCGAACCGGCTCTTGCCTTCAGGATCCTGAAAAACCACCTTGAAAAGAAGGTTGGAAAAGAGGAGGCCAGGTACCGGATCGTAGCTGTTACCGACTCCAGTAAGGGAGCCCTCAGGCAGCTGGCCGATGAGGAGGGATACCGCAGTTATGTGATACCGGATGACGTAGGGGGAAGATTTTCAGTTCTGACCCCTGTTGGATTGATCCCGCTGGCCATCTGTGGAGTGAATATCAGGGAACTCATATCCGGGGCACTGGAAATGAGCCGGAGATGTGATCCCTCGAACGCATTTGAAGAGAATCCTGCTGCCCTCTATGCAGTCACACGCAACGCGCTCTACCGTTCCGGAAAGAAGATCGAACTTCTGGTCAACTACCAGAATAAACTGCATTACTTGTCGGAATGGTGGAAACAGCTATATGGTGAGAGTGAAGGAAAAGAAGGAAAAGGAATCTTTCCGGCCGCTGTGGACAACTCAACGGACCTGCACTCCATGGGTCAGTATATCCAGGAGGGTGAAAGGGCCCTGTTTGAAACTGTTATCAGTGTGGAACACCCCGATCACCAGGTGACTGTCCCAGGTGATCCCGCCAATCTTGACCAGCTGAACTACCTGCAGGGAAAGCACATCGATCATGTGAATAAAATGGCCGAACTGGGTACCATCCTGGCCCACCTGGACGGGGACGTTCCCAATATGAGGATCACCATTCCAAAACTTAATGAAAGGTGGCTGGGCCAGCTGCTTTACTTTTTCGAGAATGCATGCGGGATAAGCGGATATATGCTGGGTATCAATCCATTCAACCAGCCCGGGGTTGAAGCTTATAAGAAAAATATGTTTGCACTGCTTGAAAAACCCGGATTTGAAGAGGAAACCGCCAGGATCAAAGCAAGGCTTTAAACAATTTACTCTGAATTATGTTAAAGAACCGGGTTTAAGCCCGGTTTTTTTATTCTTATGAAACGTCCGGTAAGTTTAACTGACCAATAATATTTATAGATAATTACCAGTGAAAGATATTTTTCCAAACCTCAATCCAACTGTTAAAGGAATATCACTGGCTTTTATTGCCACCCTGGGCATGGCCAACGTCTATGTATTCTCTAAAGCTGCACTGCTTGAAGTGAATTACTTCCAGTTCCAGTTCTACTGGTTCTTGTTCGCTATCATATGGATCGTCCCCTTCCTGGCTATTGTTGGGATCATCAAAAAAATACCCTTACTGAACAGGGCCTCTAGACTTACGCTTGCCCTCATCGGGTTCCTTGAACTGGGAGCTGCCAGTCTTTTATTCCTCGCCATCCACCTGGCTGAAAATCCCACAACCATTTCATTTCTCTCAAACCTCACCCCCATTTTTGTGACCATACTGGGAATCCGGTTCCTGGGAGATCGTTTCAATGCTGTGGAGGCCGTTGGTATCATACTGACCATCGCAGGCGTTATCCTGATTACCTATACCAGGAACACCACCATTGCTGAATTTTTTGGAAAAGGATCCGGGTGGATCCTGGTCTCATCTGTATTTTCATCCGTCAGTATCATTATTGCCAAAAGCAGGATAAGGGATATACACCCTGGCATACTGACCCTGAACAGGGTTCTCGTCATTTTTGTATTCGCTGTGGCCGCGATGCTGATCCGCCATGAGAGTTTCAGGATCTCCGGGAGAGCTGCCATGAACATGGCGATCGGTTCACTCCTTGGACCGTTTCTCACCGGTTTTACTCAATACTCCGCGCTGCGTTACATTGAAGCATCCCGGACCATGATCATACAGTCCACAAGAAGCCTTTTTGTCCTTGTGGGTTCCATTATCTACCTCTCCATATTACCGGAGGTTCTCCAATTGGTAGGCGGGATCATCACCATCATTGGCGTCATCGTGATGACCTGGGGAAAAATGAGGTACAAAAAAAAGCAGGAACCTGATACGGTCCCTGCCTCAACCAACTAACCTAACTCTACACTCACAATTGAGTACTTTTAACTGTTCTACTCTACTGCGATCTGCCTGGGAGCATTCTGAATTGCTTCCTCTTTCCTGGGCAAACTCAGTGTCAGGATACCAGACTCATGAGTCGCCCTGATCTTCTCCTGATCAACGGTTTCGGGAAGCCTGAAACTCCTCTTGAATGAATGGTAGTTAAATTCCTTGCGCAGGTAGTTCTGTTTCTTCTCTTCCTTGCTCTCCTTTTGCTCTGTTGAAATGGTCAGTATATCATCATCAACCTCCAGATTGAAGTCTTTCCTGCTGAGTCCCGGAGCTGCTACCTCAATGGTGTATCCACTCTCATCCTCTGAAACATTCACGGCCGGTATGTTACTGTTACTGGTCGCACTGTTCAGTTGATTGAAAAAACCGTCATTGAAAAAATCATCCCAGTAAGCGGGTACATAGTTTCTGTTAATTCTTGCTAACATTGTTTATTCCTCCTATTTAATTTGTTTTTGATTTGAGTTCTCAACTACTGAGATCTATAGGTCAAATCATGTACCAATCAATAAAATCACCAGTAATACTGTCAATATGTCATATGCATGGGGATTCATTGTGTCATTTTGGCACAATTGATTGTTTCATAAGTGACATAGGAAGGAAAGAGGATCAGGTTGATTCTTTACGAAGGGACTCTATCTCCTTCAATAGTTCTCCCAAAAAGTATTGCCAGCACAAGGCCAGTAAAAGACATCCAGGCCTCCAGAGATTGCCCCCTTCGAAGTTCAACAAGAAAAACAAAGAAAAACATGAGTGCAAACACCAGGTAAGGTAAAAGTATCTTTATCGTGAAAGAAAACCTGACCTTCATTTGCATATGGTTAAGTACCCCAATAACTCAAACAATATACGAAAAGATTACGCCTCCTGTATTGCAGCTGCCAGTCGACCGGCCCCTTCCAGCAGAATCTTGCGGGGTGCTGCAATATTCAAACGCATATGCTGTGTTCCGCCCGGACCGAACATGGGACCATCGTTCAAACCAAGGCCGGCCCTGTGAATGATAAATTCCCTGAGCGCCTTGTCATTCAGCTGCATAAAGGAAAAATCAAGCCAGGCCAGGTAGGTGGCCTCCAGTGGAGATATAACCAGGCCGGGTACTGCTTCATTCAGAACAGAGCAGAACGACGTATAGTTCAATTCAAGATACGCAATCAGCTGGCCGAGCCACTCATCCCCTTCCTGATAAGCTGCCTGAAGAGCTACCTGTCCCAGGATATTATCGCCTCCGACATGAACTGTATCCAGGATCCTGTCGTACCTTTTTTTAAGGTCCGGATTGGTGGCAATCATCACTGAAGTGTAAAGCCCTGCAAGGTTAAATGTTTTACTGGCGGCCATACAGGTAAGGGTCCGGTCCGCGATCTCCTTTCCGAGGGATGCCAGCGGGATGTGCCGGTTCCCGAACAAAAGCAGGTCCGAGTGGATCTCATCACTGATCACCAGTACGTCATATTTGATACAAAGGGAGGCCAGTTGCTGCAGTTCTAGCTGTGACCACGCCCTCCCCACGGGATTATGCGGATTACAGAGGAAGAACAACTTCGCTCCCTCCCTGAAAAGCTTCTCAAGATGATCCAGGTCCATCTCATACCTGCCATCCCTCATTACAAGCTGGTTATGTACCAGCGCCCTCCCATGATTGGTAATTGCGGAAAAAAACGGAAAATAAACCGGGGGTTGTACAACCACACGGTCGCCCGGACCGGTGAACTCCATCACGCACATATTGAGAGCCGGAACGATTCCCGGACTGAACCCGACAGTTTGAGTGTCCACCTTCCATGAGTGCCTCCTGTCAAGCCAGGCTGTTACACTTTGAGCAAAACGGTCCGAACGGAAAGTATAACCCAGGAAAGGGTGATTCAGCCTTTCCCTGATAGAATCCAGTATGAATCCGGGTACCGGGAAATCCATATCCGCCACCCACATAGGCAGCACATCATCTCTCCCGAACAGCGTGCCCGTCAAATCATATTTGACACTGTTTGTCCCCCGTCTGTCGATAACCGAATCAAAATCGTATTTCATAACCTTCTACTTCAAAAAAGCCTCTTTCCCCGGGTAATGCAACTCCTCGACAGCTTTGTTGCGGGGCATAATAAAATAGTTTACCTGGCCTTCGGAACAGAGTACATCGTTACCGTCAAATATGCGAGCCTCAATTTCCGCAATCCTTTTTTGCTGGCGAACCAGTCTGGCCCTGATGGTAATGGCACCCTTTGAAATGTAGACGGGCTTCCGGAACCGGGTATTCAACTGGTAGGTTACCCCTGCTGTATCCAGGATCACCAGCACCACCCAGCTGGCAATTTCATCCATCATGGTTGCCTGGATCCCTCCGTGAAGCATGTCATGGAATCCCTGGAAATGCTGATCGGGCTCCCACTTGCATACAATTTCGTCTCCTTCTTTAATAAACTCCATATGCAGTCCTGATGGATTGTCCGGGTTACAGCCAAAGCAGTTGTGTCCCGGGAAACTTGCATAGGGATTCTTGAGTTTAGTCATGTCAGCTCAATATTTAATAGGCAAAAGTACCTAAATCATTTTAACTTTGGTCACCGATGGTACGACCCAAAAAACATCTTGGTCAACATTTCCTGACCGATCCCTCCATAGCCGGGAGAATTGTAGAGGCCATGGATGTAAACAGCGGTGAAACCGTTGTCGAGGTTGGTCCGGGTACCGGGATACTTACCGGATTCTTGCTTGAAAAAAAGATCCATCTGCTGCCTGTGGAAATCGATCCCGAATCGGTAATGTATCTGAGACAGAAATGGCCGGAGCTGAATGATCAGGTAATTGAAGATGATATTCTGAAGATGGCTTTTGATGACTATATTACCGGTCCGTTCCACGTCATTGGCAACTTTCCCTATAATATTTCCAGCCAGATCTTTTTCAGGGTACTCGATTACCGGGATCGTATCCCATCAGTCGTATGTATGATCCAGAAAGAGGTGGCCGGAAGGATCGCCTCTCCCCCCGGTTCCAGGGAGTATGGCATTCTAAGTGTTTTGTTACAGGCCTACTATCATATCGAGTACCTGTTCACTGTAAAGCCGGGCTCGTTTTTCCCTCCTCCCAGGGTCACTTCAGGTGTAATCAGGCTTTCCAGGAACAGTACGGATAGACTGCCATGTGATGAAAAACTATTTTTCAGGCTGGTGAAAACCACTTTTAACCAGCGAAGGAAGATGATCAGAAACTCTGTAAAATCTATTTTGTTAAATTTAGATAGTGATTTCGATCTTCTATCCAAACGTCCTGAACAACTTGGCGTTCCGGAATTTATTGAACTGACGAGCTGGATACAATCCCAACTAAAGAAAGAGCTATGAGCAATTTGCTGACCCGTGATTATATCAATGAACTGCGTTCCATTATTGAAAAAAAGGATGACGGCGCCGCCCTTGAAAAACTGGAGCAGCTCCACCCGGCCGATATTGCTGAAATGTATGAAAACCTTTCGCTGGAGGAGATCACTTACCTGGTTCTGCTCCTGGATCCCGAAAAAGCCTCGGATGTACTGGTGGAACTGGAAGAGGATGAGAGGGAGTCATTCCTGGAGGCACTTCCCTCAGAAATAATTGCAAGCCATTTTATCGATAATATGGATTCCGACGACGCCGCTGATGTGATCGGCGACCTCGCAGAGGAGAAGCAGCAGGAAGTACTGCTCCATATCGATAATGTGGATCAGGCTGGCGATATTGTCGACCTTCTGGGTTACGATGAGGATTCAGCAGGCGGACTGATGGCCAAGGAGTTGATCCGGGTAAACGAAAACTGGGGAGTGACCACCTGCATAAGGGAAATGCGAAAGCAGGCGGCGGATCTCGATGAGATCTATTATATCTATGTGGTCAGCGATGAAAATGTGCTCCTGGGTGTTCTCTCCCTTAAAGCCCTGTTGCTGGCCAGTGCATCAAGTAAGGTTAAGGATATTTATGAAGCTGATATCCGGTCCGTCAGGACGGATACCGATTCGGAGGAGGTCGCTCAGATCATGGAAAAGTATGACCTGATAGTACTTCCTGTTACAGATTCCATTGGAAGGTTGATGGGAAGGATCACCATTGATGATGTGGTGGATGTGATCCGGGATGAAGCTGAAAAGGATTACCAGCTGGCTTCCGGTATTACGACCGATGTGGAAACCACTGACTCTCCTGCCCGCCTGTCCCGTGCCAGGCTCCCCTGGCTCATCATCGGGCTGCTGGGAGGTATAGTGGTGTCCGGTGTAATCAGCAGGTTCGAGGAAGATATCCAGATCAACCCGGAAATGGCTTTTTTTATCCCGCTTATAGCTGCCATGGCAGGTAATGTGGGGATCCAGTCATCGGCGATCATCGTACAGGGCATTGCCAGCAACAGCCTCGGACTGGAGAGTACAATCCGTAAACTGGGAAAGGAGGTGGTTGTGGCACTGATGAACGGTCTCATACTGGCGACTATCCTGTTTCTGTATAATTTCTTTATCAATCACAACCTCGCCCTTACTTTTACCGTCAGCTCATCACTCCTGGTGGTCATCATGTTTGCGGCTCTTTTCGGAACCATGATCCCCCTGTTCCTGAACCGGTTGAAAATTGATCCGGCTCTTGCCACCGGGCCCTTTATAACCACTATGAATGATATCATGGGACTGTTTATCTATTTCCTGATGGGCAGGCTACTTTATGGCGCGTTTATGTGACCGGATGATCAGAATGAGCTGTTGATCGCTACGACCGGATCCATCCTTGCACCCTGCCACGCAGGGAATATGCCGCTGATCAGTCCGATCCCGCTCGACAGCCCTACACCCAGGAGAATATTCTGCAGGGTCAGGGTTACTGTAAAGTTACCCGACAGGGTAATAATTGTGGCACCAATAAATACAATCGTCAATCCAATGATTCCGCCTGCAAGGGACAACATAACGGATTCAAAGAGAAATTGCAGGAGAATGAAGTACTGCTTGGCCCCCACTGCTTTCTGGATCCCGATAATATGGGTTCGTTCCTTAACCGAAACAAACATGATATTGGCAATCCCGAATCCCCCCACAATGATGGAGAAAACTCCAATAAAAAAACCTGCGATCTTGAGAACAGCAAAAAGCTGGTCCAGCTGGTTGTTGATAATACTGGTCTGGTTGAGGGCAAAGTTATCCTCATCGGAGGGCTGAAGTCTTCTGTATGAGCGCAATAACTGGGTTAACTCGAATGTAAGCTCCTCCACACTCACTTTTCGTTTGGCCTGTACCCAGATCTGCGGACTTGCCATTTCGTTCTTTATATCAATAAACCCCCTGTAATATTCCAGGGGAAGAATGGCCACTTCATCCAGGATAAAGGCATCGAATGTTCCTTTTCCCTCCTTCTCAAGTACACCTATAACCATCACCTTTCGCCCCATTATTTCGATAAATTTTCCTATCGGATTGATCCCCTGGAAAAGCTCCTGTGCGATCTTGCTTCCTATGACCACCACATTCCGGCCTGCCTTTGCTTCAATGGGAGAAAAATACCTGCCCTCGGCCATCTCGAATGATCTGATATTCTGGAAGCCATCGGTTACGCCAAAAACTGCAGCCCCCTCCACATTGTTATTCTTGTACTCGATCCGCCGGCCCACTGCAGACATGAAACATACATTCTCTGCATATCGGCTCTTCTCCTTGATAAACTCATACTCATCGAGGCTAACAAGCGGCCTGTTCATATATTTCCACCAGGCAAATTCCTCCCCCTCTTCAGGTGCCCATGGCCATTTTTCAATATATATGACATCACTTCCAAGAGAGTTTACACTCTCACGAATATTGGTTTCAAGTGAGTCAACAATAGTAAATACAGCTATGATAGCGAAAATTCCAATCGTTATTCCCAGCAGGGAAAGCATCGCCCTGAGACGGTTAACGATAACCGACTGGATGGCCATGATCAAACTCTCCCAAACTAAACGAATGATAACCATTAATAAATTGTTGCGTTTTGACTTCTTTATGTCACCGGAAACTCTTTCTTTTGCAAAGAAAGTTAAAAGTAGGAAGAACTATCCAATAAACCAATGACCACCAGTAAACCAATTAAGAGTGCACTCATCTCAGTTTTCTCCAAGGAGGGACTTGAACCCATTGTAAATAAACTGCATGAACTGGGGATCTCCATCTATTCCACAGGTGGTACACAGAAGTTTATTAAAGCACTCAAGATCCCGGTTACTGCCGTTGAGGATCTCACCTCCTACCCCTCCATCCTGGGGGGCCGTGTGAAGACACTCCATCCCAAAGTTTTCGGTGGTATCCTGTCTAGGCGAGAGATACCCGGCGATCTGGAACAGCTTGAGGAGTACCAGATCCCTGAAATTGACCTAGTCATCGTGGACCTTTATCCTTTTGAGGATACTGTCCGGTCGGGTGCCACGGACCAGGAGATCATTGAGAAAATTGATATTGGAGGGATCTCCCTGATCAGGGCAGCAGCCAAGAATTACAGGGATGTTCTGGTGGTCTCCACACGCGCACAGTATGATGCGCTGTATACATTGCTCAATACAGGTAAAGGTGCAACCACCCTTGAAGATAGAAAATCCTTCGCCACACAGGCATTCAATGTCTCGTCCCATTATGACTCTGAAATTTTTAAGTTTTTCGACGGAGACCAGATGACCGCTCTGAAAATCAGTGAAAAATCTTCAAGAACACTCCGTTATGGTGAGAATCCACACCAGGATGGACTCTTTTTCGGGGACCTGGATAAGCTTTTCAACCAGCTGCACGGAAAGGAGATCTCATACAACAACCTGCTGGATATTGATGCGGCTGTCAGCCTGATAGCTGAATTTGAGGAAACCACCTTTGCAATCCTTAAGCACAATAATGCCTGTGGGCTTGCCACAAGGAAAAGGCTGACCGATGCCTGGAAAGATGCACTGGCCGGTGACCCGGTTTCAGCATTCGGAGGAGTACTGATCACCAACAGGGAGGTTGATGTGAAGACAGCCGAGGAGATGAACAAGATCTTTTTCGAGGTGGCGATCGCTCCATCCTATCACCAGGAAGCCTTAAAGATCCTCCAGCAGAAAAAAAACAGGATCATCCTGGTTCATAAGAAAAGTGATCCTGTAAATAAGTCAGTCCGTTCGGTGCTCAATGGAGTACTTGTTCAGGACCGCGACCTTGCTACTGAGACAAAAACCGATATGAGACCAGTCACCAGGACCGCGCCGACTCCGGAACAACTGGAGGACCTGGTATTTGCCAATAAAATTGTAAAGCATACCAAATCCAATGCGATTGTGCTTGCAAAAAACAGGCAACTGGTAGCTTCAGGGGTAGGACAGACCTCTCGGGTGGATGCACTGCAACAGAGCATCGAAAAAGCTTTGCATTTTGAGTTTGATCTGGAAGGCGCCGTTATGGCCTCCGATGCTTTTTTCCCGTTCGCAGATAGTGTCGAGATTGCAGAGAAAGCAGGAGTCCGGGCCGTGGTACAACCCGGAGGTTCGGTACGCGACCAGGATTCCATTGATTTCTGTGATGCTCATGGCATGACCATGGTTTTCACCGGGATCAGACATTTTAAACATTAAACCTATAACAGAGAAATAATATGGGATTGTTTTCATTCCAGCAGGAACTTGCCATTGATCTGGGAACTGCCAATACGATCATTATTCATAATGATAAAGTGGTTGTGAATGAACCCTCTATCGTGGCAATTGATCAGCACACAGGTAAATTGATAGCCATCGGGGAAAAAGCCAGGCAGATGCATGGCAAAACTCATGAGGATATTAAAACCATAAGGCCCCTGCGGGACGGCGTGATCGCCGATTTCCAGGCTGCAGAGCTGATGATCAGGGGTATGATCAAGTTGATCAATACCAAAAAGAGGCTCTTTACCCCTTCTCTGAAGATGGTAGTATGTATTCCATCGGGAAGTACCGAAGTCGAACGTCGTGCGGTACGTGATTCATCTGAGCATGCCGGAGGCCGTGATGTCTATATGATCTTTGAACCCATGGCAGCTGCCATAGGGATCGGGCTGGATGTCGAGGCTCCTGAAGGCTGTATGGTTGTGGACATAGGCGGAGGAACCACAGAAATTGCTGTGATTGCACTGGGGGGCATTGTCTGTAATCAGTCTATCAGGGTGGCCGGCGATGGATTTACCAGCGATATACAGACCTATATGAGGCACCAGCACAATATTAAGGTTGGGGAACGAACCGCGGAGGAGATTAAAATTATGGTTGGTTCTGCCCTGCCTGAACTGGATGATCCACCTCAGGATTTTTATGTCAGGGGTCCCAACCTGATGACAGCGCTGCCAATCGAAATACCCATTTCCTACCAGGAGATCGGGCACTGTCTGGATAAGTCCATCTCTAAAGTTGAAACCGCCATATTATCAGTACTTGAACAGACACCGCCTGAATTGTACGCTGATATTGTATCCAAGGGAATCTATCTTGCAGGTGGTGGAGCCCTGCTGCGGGGATTGGACAAAAGACTGGCAGAGAAAATATCTATCCCCTTCCTGATAGCTGAAGATCCTTTACAGGCTGTGGCCCGCGGAACGGGGATTGCCCTAAGGAATGTGGATAAGTTCCCGTTCCTTATGAGATAGGATCGGGCTTGCATATAGATTATGAGGACACTGCTCAGGTTTTTTCAAAAGTACTCCAACCTGTTGTTGTTTCTGTTACTGGAAATAATTGCTATAACCTTTATGACGAGGGAAAGCGGTTACCAGAGATCCAAACTAATGGGATTGAACCGGCAGGTGACGGGATACATCTACAGCATAGTGGATGGTGCCAGGGAGTATTTTTCGCTGAAAGAGCTTAACGAGCGTCTTGTTGAAGAGAACGTGGAACTGCGCAACAGGCTTGATCTGATCTCATCCCGGCTTGACAGTGCCTCGGTGATCGGTGGATTAAAAGGGGAATATCACTACTACTATGTTCAATCCAATGTTGTTCACAACACCACTTTCAGACAATATAATTATCTGACCATTGATAAGGGGAAGAAACAGGGAGTTTTCAAGAACATGGGTGTGATCTCCGACCAGGGACTGGTGGGTATCGTTCTGGAAAGCTCCGCCAGTTTCGCTACAGTTATCCCGGTGATAAATAGGGATTTCAGATTAAGTGCTAAGATTAAATCCAACAACTATGCAGGGATCCTCCAATGGACAGGAGGTTCTCCCCGGTATGCCATACTTACAGAAATTCCATTTCATGTTAAACTGGGGGTAGGGGATACCATCATGACCAGCGGATTTTCATCCATATTCCCTGAAGGGATCGAGGTGGGCAGGATCAAATCATTTTCCCTTGAAAAGGGAAATTTCTATGATATACAGATTGAACTATTCACCGATTTTCAGAGCCTGTATCATGTGAATGTGATCCGGAATTACAGGCAGGAAGAACAGTTGAACCTGGAAGAAACCTATAGATAATGTATATCCTGGCCCGAAATATCTTCCGTTTTGTGGTGGTTATCCTCTTCCAGGTGCTGGTCATGGACAACGTGATGATCAACGGGTATATGATTCCATATATCTATCTCCTGTTCATTCTTTTAATGCCTTTTGAGACCCCGCGATGGGTCCAGCTGTTGTCCGGTTTTGCACTGGGGTTGGCAATGGATCTGTTCACAGGTACCCCCGGCATGCACACTGCCGCCACCGTACTGGTGGCATTTGTTCGCCCCTATCTGTTAGGATTGCTTGCATCAAGGGACGGATACGAACCTGATACCTTCCCACGTATCCACTATTATGGTTTACTCTGGTTCCTCAAGTATACTGTTCTTATTGTATTGATCCATCACCTGGCACTCTTCTACCTGGAGGTGTTCCAGCTGAAGTTTTTTTTCAGTACCTTGCTCCGCGTGATTTTGAGTACAATCCTCTCAACCTCAACAATAGTACTCAGTCAGTATTTTGTATTCCGAAAGTAGATGAACCAGTACAGGGACAGAAGGTATGTATTTTCTGTTGCAATCATCCTGGTGGGACTGGTATTCCTGGTCCGCCTTTTCCAGCTCCAGGTGGTTGACAAATCCTATGCACAGTATGCACTGAGCAATGCCCAGAGTGTGAGGGTCATCTACCCCGCCAGGGGTTTGATCTATGACCGTAATGGGAAAATCATGGTATACAATAAGGCTGCCTATGATATTATGGTCATTCCACACCAGCTGGAACCTTTTGATACAACTGAATTGTGCAAGATTTTGAAAATCACACGTGATGACGTAACGAAAAGACTGACCACGGCAAGATCCTATTCCAACCTCGTTCCGTCGGTTTTTATGAAACAGGTCAGCTACGAAAATGCAGCACTTCTTCAGGAAAAAATGTTCCAGTTTCCCGGGTTGTATGTGCAGACCCGTACCCTCAGGGAATATACCAGCCCCATCGCAGCGCATGCACTTGGATATGTCGGAGAGGTCGACCAGGAAATACTGGACAGCAATCCCTACTACCAGCTAGGTGATTATATCGGTGTATCAGGAGTGGAGAAAGCATATGAAAAGTATTTAAGGGGAAAAAAGGGGAAAACAGTTTACCTGAAGGATGTGCATAACCAGACCATTGAGCCTTATCAGGGTGGAAGGCTGGACGAGACAGTGGAAGTAGGTAAAAACCTGACTACCACACTGGATATGGATCTCCAACAGTATGGTGAAAGACTGATGTCTCCCTATGTGGGTAGTATTGTGGCTATAGAGCCCAGTACAGGGGAGGTACTGGCGATGGTAAGCGCACCATCCTATTTTCCTGATCTGCTGGTTGGAAGAAATGTAGGAGTTGAGTTTGGCAAGCTGGCTGCTGACACGCTGAATCCCCTGTTTAACAGGGCCCTGATGGCACAGTACCCGCCCGGTTCCACATTTAAGACCATCATGGGCCTCGTTGGTCTCCAGGAGCAGGTCATCTCGACAAGCACCGAGTTTTATTGCTATTATGGATTCTATGTCGGAAACATACATACAGCGTGCCACCTTCATGATACCCCGTTGGATCTTATTGGAGCCATACAGAACTCCTGTAATACATATTTTATCAATGTATTGAAGAATATATTGCAGGATCCAAAATTCTCGAATACGGCCAAAGCATACGATAACTGGCGCAACCATCTCCTTTCCATGGGTTTTACGAAGCCCCTGGGTATCGAACTTACCAATGAACTGAATGGTAACCTTCCTACTGCTGAATATTTTAACAGGATCTACGGGGAAGATCACTGGAATTATCTCACCATTCGTTCACTGGCTATCGGACAGGGTGAGTTGCTTGTCACCCCCATCCAGATGGCCAATATGACTGCTACACTGGCCAACCGCGGCTATTATATTACACCACACCTGGTCAAGCAGATTGAAGGGGAAGAAGGCATCGACGAATCGTACCAGGTAAAACACTATACTTCAATTAATACCTCATGTTATGACCCCATTGTGGATGGAATGGAACTTGTTGTCAACGGAGGAAAAGGATCTACAGCGAGAAATGCCCGTATCGATGGAATTACGGTATGTGGTAAAACCGGGACGGCTGAAAATCCCCACGGCAATGACCACTCCATTTTCATAGCTTTTGCACCCAAGGAGGATCCGAAAATTGCTATTGCTGTATATGTTGAAAACCAGGGATTTGGAACAACCTATGCTGCACCGATTGCCAGCCTGATGATTGAAAAATATCTGACCGGGGAGGTCAAAAGGAAATGGTACCAGGATTGGGTGATGCAACTCGTCCAACCAGCAGCACCCGTTGTGAAAAAGGATAGTTCAGTGACAGATACAACTCAAATTATTCAGATCAATGATGGTACAGAGGAATAGTGTCGTAGCGAACCTTGACTGGCTCTCTATCCTGTTATGGATTGTGATGTTAGGTTTTGGCTGGATGAATATCTATTCCGCTAATATCATGGAGGCTAATTATGGTGCGTTTGACTTCTCTATGCGGTTTGGCAAACAAATTATATGGATCGGCGCATCCCTGATACTGGCTTTACTTATGCTGGTGCTGGACGCTAAATTCTATTTATATTTTGCCTATCTCCTTTATGTGTTCATGCTGGGTGTGTTAATAGCAGTCCTGGTGTTCGGGAGGGAGATCAATGGCGCAAAAAGCTGGTTTGTTATCGGCGGATTTCAGCTGCAACCTTCTGAGTTTGCCAAACCCGTTACTGCGTTGGCACTTGCAAACCTTCTTACTTCGCATAACTACCAGATAGGGAAATTCTGGCACCTGGTAAAAGCACTGGCCATTATAGCGGCTCCGCCTTTGCTGATACTTCTCCAGCCCGACCTGGGCTCAGTGCTGGTTTACGCTGCCTTTATACTTGTCCTTTTCAGAGAAGGTTTTTCCGCCAATATCATGATGATGCTGGCTGCCTTTGGGCTGTTGTTCTTCGCCACCCTTCTTCTTGATAAAACCATCATCCTCCTGATCCTTGTTGCTATCAGCCTGGTCATTTATATGGTTACCGTCCATTCTTTGAAAAAGGGATTCATTAAGGGATTTATCCTGGCCGTCTTATTCGGGATCCTGTATGGAGCAAACTACCTGTTCAATACGGAATTTTCCCTGTTTATACTGGGACTGGCAGCACTGGTTCCCGGTATACTTATAATCACTGTAAAAGAGATCCGAAAGCGTGAATATTTACAGCTGAAGATCCTGGCAGGTATGCTCATATCCATCGCGTTTATTATTTCAGTGGACTATGCAATGAACAATGTCCTGAAACCACACCAGCAGCACAGGATATATGTGACGCTGGGATTGGAACATGACCCCCAGGGTGTGGGATACAATGTTAACCAGTCCAAGATTGCAATCGGATCAGGAGGATTTTCAGGCAAGGGATATCTGAATGGCACCCAGACCAAATTACATTTTGTTCCGGAGCAGAGCACCGATTTTATCTTCTGTACTGTCGGAGAGGAGTGGGGTTTCCTGGGTACCACTTTCGTAATTCTTCTATATGTGGGATTTTTGTTACGGATGGTTTTCCTGGCGGAAAGGCAGAGATCTTCATTCAGCAGGATTTTTGGCTACGGATTTATCTCCGTGATACTGGTACACTTTCTTGTCAATATCGGAATGACCATCGGACTGCTGCCGGTTATTGGCATCCCATTGCCTTTTTTCAGTTACGGAGGTTCATCACTCTGGTCCTTTACCATATTTATGTTCATATTCCTGCGAATGGATGCCAGCAGGCTGGAGCTTTTAAGGTAACCCAAATCGGGCGGGACAGCTGGAGCACGATGTACCCAATCTGAGCAGTACGCTTAAGGCAGTGGATAATACTCCCGGCTTGTTGTAATCGCAATTTCATACTTTTCTTCCAGGAACTTGATAATCAGCGGGAAGAATTTCAGGAAATCATCCTGAAAGAGGGTATACTGATCCCGCAGAACCTCCACCGCAAATGCAGAGTGGTCGGGAAGCGAAGTGTTGGCCGCCATCCGTTCCAGAACAAGCTCAATCCCATCCACACTCGTATAGGCCATCATCCAGTTGTTCTCGAGGAAAGTGGGGAACCAATTCTTAATGGCATCAGGCAGAACTTTATAATTCCTCTTTAACAGGTCGTATGTCCGCTTTACAAACTCGCTGAGCTCCAGGTTTGAATAACTGTCCCACAGCGATGCAAGAAAATGATCATAAAAGATATCTGTAACAATACCGGCATATTTGTGATACCTGGAAGCCACTCTGTGTTTGCTGACTCTGGTAATCTTGTGCATATCGGTGAATGAGTCTATATCGCGGTGTATAAGGATCCCTTTTCGGACCTGATCCGGAAAATCCTGGTAACTTCTCCCCTTCACATAATCGCCCATGAAATTCCCTACAATGATCTCTTCATTGCATCCGGAGAGGTATGTATGAGCAAGAAAATTCATCAATCAATCTGCTTTTTCGAATCTGGAAAAATATATTCGAAAAATTCCAATATATAATATTACACATTTGTTGCCAAGTTGTTCTCTATATAACCACCTAATTTCTATTATATAGCATATTCAGTATATCCAGCAAAATAATCTCCTACATTTGATATAATCGATCACCAAACAACAGTACAAATGACGCGTAAGAATATCATTATAATAGGCGCTGCGGGAAGGGATTTCCACAACTTTAACACTTACTTCAGGGGAAAAGAGGAATTTAACGTAGTGGCATTCACGGCTGCTCAAATTCCTGATATTGATGGACGAAAATACCCGGCGGGTCTCGCCGGAAAACTCTACCCGGAGGGAATTCCCATTTACTCCGAGGATCAACTTACTGAATTAATAATCAGGCATAAGGTGGATACCTGTGTTTTCTCCTACAGCGATCTTCCATATGAAAAGGTAATGGCAAAAAGTGCAGTAGTCAATGCGGCAGGTGCTAATTTTGTGCTGCTGGGAACCAAAGGCACCATGATTGAAAGCACCAAACCTGTCATTGCGGTATGTGCCGTCAGAACCGGTTGTGGAAAAAGTCAGACCTCCAGGAGAGTTATTGAACTCCTGATGAAAAAGGGACTGAAAGTTGTGGCCATCAGGCATCCCATGCCCTATGGAGATCTGGAAGCGCAGAAAGTCCAGCGGTTTGCAACCATTGAAGACCTGAAATATCATAAATGCACCATCGAAGAGATGGAGGAGTATGAACCCCACATAGTCAGGGGCAATGTGATCTATGCAGGTGTCGACTATGAAGCTGTGATCCGGGCCGCTGAAATGGATCCTGACGGTTGCGACGTGATTCTCTGGGATGGAGGAAACAACGATTTCTCGTTTTACAAACCGGACCTGACCATTGGGATTGTTGACCCGCACAGACCCGGCAATGAACTGCATTATTACCCGGGCGAGGTGGTTTTAAGGACCTCGGATGTGGTTGTGATCAATAAGATGGATACCGCCCCCCCGGAGGGTATCCAGATTGTCAGGGAGAGTATTGAAAAGGTGAATCCGTCTGCCATAGTCATTGACGGAGCTTCACCTATCAGGGTGGATAATCCCGGAGTTATCAGAGGAAAAAGGGTGCTGGTGGTAGAAGACGGTCCCACCCTGACCCACGGAGAAATGAAACTTGGAGCAGGGGTTGTGGCCGCCAGGAAATATGGAGCTTCCGGTCTTGTAGATCCACGGCCATTTACAGTTGGAAAACTTTCGGAGACATTCCGGATCTATCCTGAAATAGGTCACCTTCTTCCGGCCATGGGTTATGGAGAACAGCAGTTGAAAGACCTGGAGACCACAATCAACAGCGCCGACTGTGATTCGGTGATCATTGGGACACCCATTGACCTGAACCGTGTAATCAATATTAAGAAACCGAATACCAGGGTATACTATGACCTGCTGGAGATCGGGGAACCTAACCTGAGTAATGTTATCGATGAGTTTGTGCAAAAACATCATCTGGTATAATCCAGCCATTGTTCTGCTGGTCATTCTGCTGACCGGTGCTGCCCGATGCGACCGGTCCTCTCCCAGGGTATGCATCAGCACCGAACTGGGTGATATCATCGTTGAGATCTACCCGGACCGGGCTCCTGTAACTGCCGGGAATTTCCTGGCCCATGTTGAGTGTGGAGACTATGCCAACAGCTTCTTCTACAGGGTGGTACGATTGGATAACCAGCCTGGCAACAGGGTAAAGATAGAGGTGATCCAGGGGGGACTCTTCTTTGATGAACTGGTGGATACCATTCCGGCCATTATCCATGAAACCACTCATCAGACAGGCCTGTTGCACACAGACGGGGTCATCTCAATGGCGCGTAATGAACCGGGCAGCGCCTCCACCGAGTTCTTTATCTGCATTGGTAACCAGCCATCTCTCGATTTTGGTGGGGACCGGAATCCGGATGGCCAGGGCTTTGCTGCATTTGGAAAGGTCGTGAAGGGCATGGATGTTGTCAGGGCAATCCAGCAACTGTCCGATGATGATCAGTACCTTAAAAAACATGTGATCATCCACCGTATGTATGAAATATCGTCAAAATAGAATTTTGTTTTTGAGTATCACCGGAATTATCTATTTTTGAATGACCACTTAGGCCATTAACATATATTCGATGAGAAGACTATTGATGTTAATTGCGCTGTGTGGTTTTTTTATACCCTCTTTTTCAATACAGGATACCACCTATTCCAGGAAAAGTTTTACCACTGCAGAAGTTCAGATACCTCCTGAAATCGACGGACTGTTGAATGATGATGCATGGAATGCCGTACCATGGCAAGACGGTTTCCAGATGTTCGAGCCCTATGATGACCGGCCGGCATCCCAGGAAACAAGGTTCAAAGTGATTTATGATAAAGACAATATCTATGTTGGGATGCGTGCCTATGATACGGCTCCCGACAGCATTGTCCGCCAGCTTACCCGCCGGGATGATATCGACGGCGACATGATGGCCTTCCAGTTTGACAGCTATCACGACCTGCAGACAGCTTTTACATTTTTTGTCAGTGCTGCCGGCTCAAAGGCTGACATGTTTATGTCCGGGGACGGGAATAATGAGGATGAAACCTGGGACGCCATATGGTGGGTGAAAACCAGGATAGATGACCAGGGATGGACCCTGGAAGCCAAGATCCCTTTCAGTCAGCTTCGGTTTGACCGCAGCAGCGGTGGTATATGGGGATTCCAGGCCGCCAGGGAGATCTACCGCAACAATGAAACCTCCCTCTGGCAGCCCATGTCCAGGGAGGCTCCTGGCTGGGTCCACCTGATGGGGGAAATAAACGGACTCGAAAACATCGATCCCAGAAAACAGGCCGATATAACCCCTTATTTGGTAGCGGGCAGCGAGTGGTTTGAAGCTGAACCGGAAAATCCCTTCCGCTCAAATGGTGTCGACCGCCAGTTCAATGCCGGGGTGGATGCCAAATTAGGGATCACAAACAACTTCACGCTCGATTTGACAGTTAATCCGGACTTTGGGCAGGTCGAAGCAGACCCCTCCCAGGTGAACCTCACTGCCTTTGAAACATTTTTCCGGGAACAGCGCCCTTTCTTTATTGAAGGGAACAATATTTTTGACTATGACCTTTCAGTGACCAGCAGGAACAATATGTTTTATTCGCGCAGGATTGGCCGAAACCCACAGTACGATCCGGACCTGGTGGATGGTGAATATGCCGATGTGCCTGCTGCAACAACTATTCTGGGTGCAGCAAAGATAAGCGGAAAGACCAAAGATGGCCTGTCACTGGGGATCATGGAGAGTGTTACCTCCGGTGAAAAAGCAACCATTGACTACGGTTCAGGAGAACGGACCGAGACCGTAGAACCCCTGACCAATTACTTCACCGGAAGGGTGTTGAAGGAATTTGACAAAGGGAATACCAGGATCGGGGGAATCTTCACCTCCACCAACCGTTTTACAGATGAGGTGCATCTCGATTACCTACATACTTCTGCCTATACTGGGGGAGTGGATTTTCAGCAGTTTTTTGCCGATCGCAGTTATGACCTTTCTGTCAATTTTTATGGAAGCAATGTCAACGGGAGTGAAGAGGCCATGATCCGGACACAAAGCTCCCCGGTTCATTTCTACCAGCGTCCCGATGCTACATATATTTCCCTGGATTCAACCCGGAGATACCTGAACGGATATGGAGGAAGCCTTTCATTCGGGAAACAGAGTGGAAAGCTGAATTTCAGGGGTTTCCTTAACTTTACCTCACCCGGGCTGGAATTGAACGACCTGGGATTCCTCAACTCCGCTGATGAGATTATCCAGATATTCTGGATTGGATACCACTTCAATGAACCATTCAGCATTTTCCGGAATGCAAACATCAATTTAAACCAGTGGAACGCCTGGGACTTTGGAGGTGTTCATCAGGTATCGGGATTTAATATTAACGGCCACACAGAGTTTAAGAACCTGTGGCGTGCAGGATTCTTTTACAGTATGGATTCAGAGTTGATCAGTAACAGCACCCTTCGGGGAGGCCCCTCCATTAACCTGCCTGCTGAAATCAATGCCGAACTCTTTGTCGCAACAAACTCAAGAAAAAAACTCTCCTTTGAGGTGAGTGGATCCCTCAGCAGGGGATTTGAAGAAACTTCAAGCCGTTACGGTATAGAAGGGGAGATCAATTATAAACCCATCTCTAACCTGAGTATTGGTCTCGAACCCGAATATGGATACAGGAAAAGCCTCCTGCAGTATGTGGATCAGCAGGAGCCAAAAGGAGTGGAACGTTATATTTTCGGCAGTATCGACCAGAAAACCTTCAGTATGTCGCTTCGTCTGGACCTTATTCTGACACCGGAGATGACCATCCAGTTCTGGGGACAACCCTTTATTGCCTCAGGCAATTATAGTGATTTTAAGTATATTACTGATCCGCAAGCCGACAAATTCAATGACCGGTACCGTTCCTACACTCCCCTTGAAATTTATTATGTGGAAGAAGATAATGCATATCAGGTAATGGAACCGCTCAATGGCCTGTACTACCAGATCGGCAATCCCGATTTCAATTTCAAGGAATTTCTTTCCAACCTGGTATTCCGCTGGGAATACAGGCCAGGATCATTCCTCTACCTGGTCTGGTCGCAGACCCGATCAGTACAGGATCCCTGGGGATCCTTCCAATTCGGGGAGGACTTTGGTGATATGTGGGATATTCATCCCACCAATGTGGTACTGCTGAAACTCTCCTATCGTATCGGAAGGTAATGGGTCCCTTAACAGCTCCTTCCATGAGTGAGTAAAAAAAGGGTGTGGTTGATGCCGCACCCTGAACTTTTAATAAGGCCCGGTACGTTTCTATTCACAAACCATATCCACCAGACCGTTTGCCAGTGTGTCCCAGCAATGCCAGTCAGCATCCTGAAAGTGGCCTTCATCTTTCACATGGCCCTCTTTAGTGGTGGTGTCCCATTCAATTTCAGTCATACCGGTAGAGTGTGAAACAGTATAGGATGCGTCATACACTGCTTCCTGGTCATATTCATACAGGATGTAACTTCCTGTCTCCTCCTTCTCAGGTTCAACATATGTATACTTCAGGTTCCCTGCATTGGTCTCAAAATCATAGTTCATTTCACCGTCCACAACGGCCAGTGTACCCTCTTTATATATGGTCCAGGTAGCGTGTGTGTGATCGTACCTGATCATTCCGTCAAACCATTTAATACCCAGGCTGGGTAATTCGGCAAGTGCCACTTCCATTTTGATGGAGAACTCTTCATTGTTTTCCCTGGAAGCGGTCAGGGTGACGATATAGCTGATTTCATTCCATTGAAAATCAAAGGACCATTTCCAAGTATTATCGCCCATGTATTCGGATTCCTGCGTCAGAGCATATCCATAGGCCGCTATTGGCAGCGCCATTGTCAGCGTAACTGAGGGAGAATGCCAGAACAATACGCTGGAATAGGCGTAAATATAGTTTTCGTGACTGGCCATGGCTCCTTTGGTCACAGGTTGTTCATCAAAATCGGCATATGACATAAACAATGACTCAACAGGGGGTAATTCCGGTTGTTCACCCTTCGGATTCTTATCGCATGAAACAGCAATAAACAGTACAGTTGCAGTCATCAGGATGACGGGCAACGATCTAAATCTCAATTTCTTTTTCATCTTCACATTTTTTAAATTTCAGACTGATTATACGTATACGGATTACAGGCATCTTTCGTTACAATGACTGAGAATCCAGTACGAAGGTTGTACCCGATAAATATTTTGATAAACAATAATATCTTATAGATTCTTTTCTCTCCCATTGTATTAATTTTATATCAATGCAACTGCCATCTGCCAGGAAACTGACCATGGGTCACAGGTTCGACCGGGAACGCGAAGTTGTATCCCTGATCTATCTCAGCTACTTCTTTATTCTGCTCTTTTCCTGCATTGTAATTCTACTCTACGCTACCGGTGAAGATCTGTTGCCAGTTACCTACCGTTATCATGTAATGATCCTAATAGGTATTGTGGAGCTGGTACTCATAAGGTTCAGGCTTTTCTCCCTGGCAAAGATCCTGATCCTGACTCTGACACCATTTTTACTACTCATTCTGCCCACCCTGGCGGGTTTAACCAGCGATGAATTCTACTTCTGGTTTCCCTATGTTCCCATAGGCCTCTCCCTGATCCCTCACTTTATCCTGCATACCTACAGGAACAGGATTGTACTGCTGATCACTCTTATGGCATACTTCCTTCTTGCACTTTTTATTCCTGCAATTATGCTTCACCTGAAGGATGGAACCGAGCTAATCATTCCCATTGTCATCGCAAACCGTTTTTATTACAGCTTTGTCCCTCTTGTTATCTATATATTCGTGAATGTGGCACTGGGACTGGTATTTGCTGAAAACTACCGGTACGAACAGATCATGATCCAACAGCAGGATGAATTGATAAGAAGCGAAAAGATGGCGTCTCTTGGAACCCTGACCACAGGTATCGCGCATGAAATCAATAATCCCCTGAACTTCATATCCGGCGGACTGCACGCACTCAAAACCCTGATGAATCAATTCAATATTCCTGAGAGTGAGGTTTCTCCGAAGAATAAGGAGTTAGCCTATAAGATGGATAAGATCATGGAAAACTCCCTGGAGGGTGTTCAGCGGGCATCAGAGATTATCACAAGTCTGAAGTTTTTTGCCAATCCGGGTAAAATGGTAAAGAGAGAAAATGATCTCGATGCCATACTCTTTTCAGTCATGCTTTCCATCGAAAGAATGATACCTTATAATGTATCCTTCTCGAAAGATTTGCCAAGTGGGATCAAGATCTATTGTTATGAAGAGCAAATTCAGCAGGTAATCAGCAATATCCTGCACAATGCCCTGGAAGCCATAGAGGAGATGGATGAAAAAATGCACAGGAAAATTCATATTTCAGCCTCTATGATCAAAAGAGACAAAAAATATATGACCTGCATTTCCATTCGAAACAACGGGCCTTCTATTCCGGAGGTTGATATCAAGAAGATCTTTGATCCATTTTTCACCTTAAAGGAAAACAGCACAGGGAAAGGGCTCGGAATGTCCATCAGCTATATGATCGTCAAAGAACATAATGGATGGATAGAAGCCAGGAATGATGGAGAGTGGGTGATTTTTGACGTGATTCTTCCTGCCGGTTAACGGTTCAGGGCTTCATATATGCTTTGCTCAAGCTCAGCTCTCTTCCACGGCTTCATGATATACCTGAATATTAACTCTTTGTTGAAACCTTCCAGCATGACATCCGTTTCCAGGAATCCGGTTAATAACATACATACCTTATCCTGATATTGCTGTTTGATCTGTTTGATAAAATCAAGGCCATTCATTACCGGCATCCTCAGGTCAGAGATGATAACATGAATATCCGGATTCAAAGCCAGCAAACTGAGTCCTTCTTTCGCAGACTCTGCGGTTATGACATCGAATTTATCCATAAACGTGAGTTGGAGCAGCTCCAGGTTGATGGCTTCATCATCAACATACAAAATCCTGGGAAGCTTCATTTCGATACATTATGCACTCTGTTTTTGATGCTCCTCCATAGTGACCACCTGGTATGATTTATCCACCACCAGGTCGGCCATCGGTTTAAGAGAGACCACAGCCTGATGCTCATGTTCCAGTATATTCAGCCGGAAATCGCTCAGGGCCTCCTTCATCCTGATGATCTGGTTGATCTTGGTCTCATGGTATGTCAGGTCAATGAATACCCTCATATCAATGTCATCGGCTTTTATGGCATACAGTCCATCGACAATCAACAGGTCAATCTTGCTGAAATCAGTTATCAGTTTATCTACCTGCTCGGGGATCAGGTCTATGCATGGAATCATACATTCCTGTTGTTCCTTAAAATCCCGAAGGGTTTTGCTGATCTTGACCCAGTCATACTCATTGATCCCTATCTTGTCAAATCCCTTGTTTCTTCTCCACTCTTCCCTCAGCAACGGCTGGATCTTATAGTAGTTATCTGTGTGGATCACCTTTACACGGATACTTTTCTCTTTAAGGAAAGTCCCCAGGGCATGGGCCAGTTCAGATTTCCCTGACCCGGATTCTCCCGATATTCCCACCACATACCTGTAGCGTTCAGCTTTGGCTTCCCTGTCTACCAGGACCTTTGCCGCGATGTCCCTGGCAGCATCCTTGTGCATATCATTGATTAATAGTATATCTCCTAACATTCAACCAGTTTTTTATTTTAAGGGCACAGACACTGCCCGATCACTTGAAATTTCATTCTCCTTTCCGCAAATATTAAACTTTAATCTGTTCTTTCCCATACTTTTGCATGAGATTTTGACCTGCTGAGCAGTAATGGATACGAAATATCTTATCCCCCTGAAGGAGAATCCAAAATCGAGCTTTTTCCAGTGTACTGGCAAATCAGGATTGAGCGCAGGCACTTCCCCCCTGAGATCCAGTCCGGCAAAACTGGCCAGTGCATCATATACCGTTCCGGCCATTACCCCACAATGAATACCCTCTCCTGTAGTCCCTCCCTGGATATCCACCAGGTCGCTTCTTAAGGCTTCCAGGTAGAGTTCCCATCCTGTCTCGTTCATTCCCATCTCCCAGGCAAGCCTGGCATGAACCAGCCTGCTGAGCGTGGACCCGTGTGAGGTGCGCTGAATATAATAGTCGAAGTTGCGTTTTGCAAAATCCTCTGGCAGATGATAACCCAATCCTTCCATTATGCTCTTTACCTCAGTCCCTCCCAGGTTATAAAAACTCATCAGAAAATCGGCCTGTTTGGCAAGCTTGAAGTCATCGGGCGATTTCCCTTCCGATTTAAGGATCCGGTCGAGCCTGTGGATATCACCATATTTCTCCCGGTAGTGCTCCCAATCCAGTTCTGTCAATCCAAAGTAACCTTTAAACTGCTCCACGATATCCTGCCCTGAAACATGAAGTGACAGTCCCTGCATGATTTGTTCCCATGTTTCAAGGTCAGGCTTCGAAAGTGAAAGATCATTCATGATCCGGTCCCTGTGATCCGTTCCTATTGTATCAAGTACCCTGAATGCTTTCCCCAGGATCCAGCTCACCATGATATTGGTATAGGCGTTATCAGTCAATCCACCAACACCGGATCCGGGAAGAGTTTCGTGAAACTCATCCGGTCCCATCACCTTATCAATGTGATACTTGCCATCCTTTCCCCGGGACGATTTACTTGCCCAGAATTTGCAGATATCGATTAATAGTTCAGCACCGTACTGCTCCATGAAGTCCAGGTCGCCGGTCGTGTGGTAGTAATTCCAGACATTGTAGCCAATAGCGAGTGAAATGTGCCTTTGCAATGAACTGTAATCATCCCCCCACTCTCCCGACAGGGGGTTCAGATGGATTATCTGTGTCTCTTCCCTGCCATCACTTCCACTCTGCCAGGGGAACATAGCTCCATTATAACCATATTCCTCTGCATAACGCCTTGCAGCATCGAGCCTTCGATACCTGTACATCAGCACCGATTTTACCACATCGGGGAGGTGGATATTGAAAAGCGGAAGGATATAGAGTTCGTCCCAGAATATGTGGCCCCGATACGCCTCCCCGTGAAGTCCCCGGGGCGGAATTCCTGAATCCAGCCCGGCATGATGGGGTGAGGCTGAAACCATCATATGAAACAGGTGGAGCCTCAACAGCTTCTGTGCCTCCCGGTCCCCCGAGATAACTACATCCATGTTTTCCCAGAGCTCTTTCCACCGGCCTGCTGACAGGTTCAGCTCCGCCTGGTAGTCAGACATTGCCTCCAGGGTTATACGCGCCTCTTCAAGAGGATCCTCCACACCCGGATCCCTTGATGAGTAAATCGTTACCAGCTTATCAAGTACCACCTCCCGCTCTTTTTGAACCTCCATGGAAAAACTGGTCTCGATCCAACCCGCTCCGGAGTTATTAACAGCTTCCGATCCTGTACTCATGGAACAGGATGCGCATACTGCAACCAGGATATCCGACTGTGTCGTTTTCACTACCAGTTCTGTTAATCCGTCCCGTGCATTTTCTGTAACAGCTTCGAGATGCTGCTGCTCGAGTGAGTTGTATCTTTCAACTCCTGCATTGCGATGATCACCACGGAGTCCCGACCGAATTTCAATGGTGCCTGAATAATTGAGTGGAGTAACTGCATACCTCAAACCAGCACGATGCGGATCTGCCATACCTGCAAATCTCGTTGAGACCACCCGTGTGATCCTGCCCTCCCTGTCCTCGACAACCAACTCTCTGCGTAATTCCCCCGAATGCAAATCAAGTGTTCTGTGTATTTCCCTTACCTGGAAGGTGGGCTCCGGGTCAAACCCTAACCAGGGCCCACTGCCGATGCGAAAGCTAACTGGCAACCAGTTGGTAACATTTACAAAATCTTCATTTTCTATATCACGATCCCCGACTTTCGATATCAGCCTGTTATAGATTCCGGTCATATAAGTTCCAGGATAATTTACACTGTTGGCGCTGCTCTCTTCCAGAGCCCCCCGGGTACCCAAATAACCATTGCCGACTGTCAGAAGTGCCTCCCTGGAACGCTCCTTTTCCAGGTCGTAATCATGATACTTCAGAAGCCAGCCATCCAGTTCCATTCCCTTTTCGAACCATTCGTTGATCCCATTGAGGCCGATATCTCCCAGGTCCTCAACCACAATATCTGCGCCCCCTGCCTGCAGCTCATTGATGTTATCCTCCCTGGCAAGACCCAGGGTAAGTCCAAAGTTACCCTTATGCCCGGCCTGGACACCAGATACAGCATCCTCCACTACTACGGACCGGTGATAGTCCACGCCCAGGTTGTCGCAGGCTGTAGTGAAAATATCGGGTTCCGGTTTCCCATGCAGACCGATCTCGGCAGATACCACCCCATCGACCCGGGTCTCAAAATAGTAGAGCAAACCGGCTGTCTCCAGCACCTGCTTGCAATTCTTACTCGATGACGCCACCCCTATATGGACTCCAGCGGCTTTCAATCCTTCCAGCATCTCTACCGAAGTCTCATACACCTCCACCCCATCCTCCACCAGTACTTTATTGAACATTATATTCTTCTTGTTGCCCAGTCCGCATGAAGTTTCCGTATCCGGATCATCGGAAGGATCGCCAAAGGGAATATCAATGCCCCTTGATTCAAGAAAGGAGGCCACCCCCTTGTAGCGTGGCTTTCCATCCACATAAGGCAGGTAGTCCCCGGCATGGGTAAACTCCCTGAAGGGTTCACCGAACCTTTCCTCCCGGCTCTTCAAATATTCGTCAAACATTTTTTTCCAGGATGCAGCGTGGACCAGGGCGGTCTTTGTAATGACCCCATCCAGGTCGAAGATCACCGCATCGAACTTGGGTTGAAATACCATATTGTGTATTTATATATTTTGTATTGACCATTAAGGTATCTAAATTTATATAAGCTTTCAAATCACGGGTACTAATATTTCTCGAATGAAACGACTTATCATTGCCTCCAACATGCTGCCTGTACACATTCGCTGGATGGATGGTAAGTACACGATTGAAAAAGCAGAAGAGACAACCATTTCGGGACTACAGGACTTTTACAGCAGTTATGAACCTCAATGGATCGGCCTTACAGGGATTGAGAACCATGAATTCAAGGCCAATGAAATCCGATCTCTTGAATCCAAACTGAAACCTTTTCGTTGCATTCCTGTTTTCCCGAGGCTGCGCGACAGGGATCTTCACCTTCATGGATTTTCACGCAACACGCTCTGGCCGCTTTTTCACTATTTCACCAATCATGTCACCTACAGCGAAGTCACCTGGAAAGCCTATATAAAGATCAACAGGTTGTATGCGGAGAAGATCCTCAAGATCATACAGGAAGGAGATACCCTATGGATCCATGATTACCACCTGTTGCTGCTTCCCCAGATGATCAGGGAACAAAGGCCGGGTATATCTATCGGACTGTTTAACCATGTGCCCTTCCCATCATTTGAAATATTCCGGATGCTTCCCTGGAGAAATGAGATTATTGAAGGCATGCTGGGTGCCGACCTGATCGGTTTCCAGACCTATGATTATGTGAGGCACTTTATGAGTTCCGTCAGGCGCCTTACCGGTGTCGATTCAGTCTTCAACAGGATCTCCATTGGTGAACGCACGTTGAAGGTGGATGTCTTCCCCAAGGGGATCAACTATGACCGTTTCCGAAACCGGGCCCTTGAAGTTCATGGCGAGCATCCCAGGCCATCGGTCATCCAGAAGGAGATGAAAATGTTCAAGGAGTCCGGGCGGCTGGAGAAACTGATCCTCTCCATCGACAAGCTGGACTATACCAAGGGGATCCCACAGCGGATCAGGGCATTTGAAAGGTTCCTCCAGACATACCCTGAGTATAACGGACGCATCAGCCTGATCGTGCAGGCTGTACCATCCGGGGAGACCAGTGAATCATTCTTTAAACTTAAGAGTATAGTGGATGAAATGGTTGGCCGGGTTAACGGGAACTACGGAACTATTACCTGGACCCCGGTAAGATACCTGAACCAGACCTTCACCATGGATGAAAGAATTGATCTTTATTCGCTTTCGGATATCGCCCTGATCATTCCAATAAGGGACGGTATGAACCTGGTGTCTAAAGAGTTTGTAGCCTCCAGGCACGATGGAACAGGCGTTCTGATCCTGAGCGAGCTTGCCGGCGCCTCCAAGGAGCTGCACGAAGCCTTACTGGTCAATCCCAATGACCTTGATGCCATCGCCGAAGCAATCAGAGAGGCTGTTGAGATGCCGGAAGAGGAGCAGATCCGGAGGAACAAGGTAATGATGATGCGCCTCCAACGCTATAATGTGGTACGATGGGCCAACGAATTTATTAGTAGTCTGGAGGGTGTGAAAGAGATCCAGGAGTTCACACTTACCAAGAAGATCAATATCACCCGGATGCATAAGATCATTGAATGCTATAAAGAGACCCAGCGCCGGATCCTTTTCCTCGACTATGACGGGACCCTGGCCTGGTTCAAAAAGAACCCGGAAGATGCAAAACCCGATGAACAGCTCTATGAGATCCTGCGGCGTCTCTCCAGCGATCCAACCAATACCATTGTGATCATCAGCGGAAGGGACAAGGAGACCCTCGGTGAGTGGTTCGACGGGGAATGGAGAGTCCATTTTGTGGCTGAACACGGTGTCTGGTTCAGGGAACCGGGAAGCGACTGGCATATGACGGAGCAGATCAACAATGATTGGAGGAACTCTGTTGAACCGCTGCTTGAATACTATGTGGACCAGACTCCCCGTTCATTTATAGAGTACAAGAACTTCTCCCTGGTATGGCATTACCGGAATGCTGACCCCGATCTCGGTATGCAACGTGCCTGGGAACTGAAGGATGAATTACGTACCCTGACCTCCAACCTGAACCTGGAGATCATGGATGGTGACAAAGTGCTGGAGATCAAGTACTCGGGTATTAACAAAGGGAGAGCGGCTGCCCACAAACTGGGGGATAACAACTACGATTTCATCCTGGCTGTGGGAGATGACTGGACAGATGAATTTACTTTTGAGGCCATGCCAAAAGAGGCATTCACCATCAAGGTGGGGACGAAAACCACAAAGGCTTCTTTTTATATTGAGAGTATCGAGTTGGTCCGGGAGATGCTTTGCCGGTTTACCAAAGAGAACTGCCAATGACTCTAAAGAAAAAAACAGAGTGCTTTATGCATGTACCCTTCGAGGGACCGGGAATCATAACCCGGTGGATCGGTCAAAAGGGATTTCCCCTGCACTATACCAGGTTTTATAAAGGAGATGAACTACCTGATCCCATGGATGTGGATATGCTGATTATCATGGGGGGACCCATGAGTGTCTTTGATTTCCACATGCACTCCTGGATGGAAGATGAGATTGGGTGGGTTGGTGAATTTATTCAAACAGGTAAACCAGTCCTGGGTATCTGCCTGGGTGCCCAGGTGATCGCTGCTGCCCTGGGTGAGGAGGTCCTTCCCGGTCCACACAAAGAGATAGGCTGGCACAATCTCCAGTTCCTCTCATCCCTTGGGGACTATAAAATCTTCACGGACCTTCCCGGACCCCGGAAAGTCCTTCACTGGCATGGCGATACATTTAGTATCCCGGAGGAGGCCACCAGGATTGCCAGTTCCCAGGCCTTCCCTAACCAGGGATTCATCCTTGGCAATAATGTAGTGGCCCTCCAGTTCCACCTGGAAGCTACCCCGGAATCGATAAAAGAGCTCGTTGATAACTGTCGCGATGAACTGGTGGAAGGCCCCTATATTCAAACCGAGAAAGAGATACTTTCCGGGGATGGTCACTTTGAATCCAATCATCAACTCCTTTTTAAGTTTCTTGATTATCTTAGCAGCCTGGATTCCTGATACCCTCAGGCCAGCCCTAAACAATCAAAGATGAGTTCAAGAATTTCTGCTATTCTGCTGTTGCTGTATGTACTCTCGGGTGTACTATCCGGACAGAACACACCTGTAAACAGGGCCGATTACAGGCTACAGGCCTTAAGAACAGATCAACCCGTAAAAATCGATGGTATCCTTGATGAGGCCATCTGGTCCAGGGCAGAAAAAACGACCCCCTTTTTCAGGATCCAACCCATTGATACAGGTTATGCGAAAGCGCAGACTGTCGTGATGGTAGCCTATGATGATGAATTTATATACATGGGTATTATCAACTACGATCCCACTCCGGGTAAGCGACCGGTTGAATCCTACCGCAGGGACTGGAGCTTCAACAACAATGATAACTTTTTTGCTGCCATTGATACCTACAATGACCAGACCAATGGTTTTGCCTTCGGAGTGAATGCTGTTGGTGGCCAGTGGGACGGGATGCAGGCCAACGGGGGAGTTGTGGCCCTTGAGTGGGATGGTAAATGGTATTCAGCCGTACAGGATTATGATGATCGCTGGGTGACGGAATTTAAGATCCCTTTTCGAACTATTCGCTTCAAGGAAGGAGATACAGAATGGGGCATCAACTTCAGCCGGCTGGACCTGAAGACCAATGAAAAATCATCCTGGGCGCCGGTTCCCAGGCAATTTGCCTCCGCCACCCTGGCCTTCACCGGTACACTCACCTTTGAGGACCCCCTGCCTAAATCGGGGGTCAGGGTTTCACTGATCCCTTACGTACTCGGACAGGCGACCCATGAGACAGAACAAAGCGACCCCATCGATTATAAAGCCAATGCAGGTCTGGATGCCAAGGTGATCCTATCCACCTCAATGAACCTGGATGTGACCATCAACCCGGATTACTCTCAGGTAGAGGTCGACCGGCAGGTGACCAACCTGGACCGCTTCGAGCTCTACTTCCCTGAAAAAAGAAAATTCTTCCTTGAGAACAGTGATCTCTTTGCCAACCTCGGTACACAGACTGTAAGGCCTTTCTTCTCCCGCAGGATCGGACTGGACTCCCCTGTCATTGCAGGTGCCAGGCTAAGCGGGAATGCAGGCGAAAACTGGAGGATCGGACTGATGAACATGCAGACCGCCGTCAAGGACCTGAACTCTGCAGATAACTTCAGTGTGGCCATATTGCAGCGAAAGGTACTCAGCCGATCAAATGTGGGGGTTTTCCTGACCAATAAGCAGGTCATCGCGGCACCTGAAGATACCGCTTACCACGGATACCACTTTAACCGGGTTGCAGGAACCGAATTCAACTTTGCCAGTGCTGATAACAACTGGACCGGGAAGGTGTTTTACCACCAATCCTTCAGCCCGGAAGACTCCAACGGCAATCGTTTTGCCACCGCCGGGATCATCAATTATGCGACCCAGAAGTTTAAGGCCGGCCTGAGTCAGTCTTATATAGGAGGGAATTACCTGGCCGAAATGGGATTTGTAAGGAGGAGGGGATATATCCAGACCACCCCCACCATCGGTTATCAGTTCTACCCCAATTCGAAAAGGGTGACCAGTCATGGCCCGTCCCTTGCGGCTGACTTCTTTTTTGAACCTGACCTGACCCTCACCGACCGGCAGGTGGACCTGGGTTACTCACTGACCTGGGCTGACCGCAGTATGATCAAGGCCGGCCTGGGGGAGTCTTACGTAATGCTGCTGGATCCGTTTGATCCCACCAATACCGGCGGTGCCATGATCCCTGCCGGCACAGAATTCAACTGGACCGAAGTCTCCCTCTCCTACCTCTCCACCCAGAGACGCCTCTTTACATTCACAGCGGAGGGACGTTACGGTGGTTTTTACGGAGGTACCCGTGCCAGTTTTGAGACCGAAATGAACTACCGCGTTCAGCCTTACGGCAGTCTTTCCCTGGTTGCCTCATATAACAAGGTTGTACTGCCCGAACCCTATACGAGTATGGACCTGGTCCTGGTGGGTCCCAAGCTGGATATCACCTTTACCGAGACCCTCTTCTTCACCACCTTTGTCCAGTACAACAACCAGATCGACAATGTGAACGTGAACATGAGGTTCCAGTGGCGGTTCGCCCCAGTCTCGGACCTCTATATCGTCTACACTGAGAATGCATACCCAGCCAACTGGACAACCAAGAACCGGGGTATTGTCCTGAAACTGTCATACTGGTTTAACTAAAAAGGAAATTACAGTACGGAAATACCCATTCACAGCAATAAATTTCTTCCAAAAGAAATGTTGTAGTTAGGTATACCATTTCGTCACTAAAGGCGTGTCTCAAAAGGACTTACTCTTTCATTTTCTCAGGGATATTTATTCGTAACGTGCTTGTTTACTGCGTAAAAAATGCCAGGTTACTTCCTGAACATCCCTGAGAAAATAGTTAAAACTACTTCTAAGGCACCCTCTAAACGCTTCCTCATAGGGATACCTTACCGACGGCCACCAGGTAATGCACCGTCCTGAAGAAGATCATGTCCTCTGAGATGGCCGGGGTGGCCATGATCAGATCATCCATATGGTTTCGGGAAAGGATCTTAAACTCAGGACCGGCCTGAACTACCACCACATCACCCTGCTCCAGCGAGTAGTAGAGTTTTCCATTGGAGGCAACACCCGAGGAGGTGATCCCCATGGCATCGGGGATCATCTCCCTGTAGATCAGTTTACCAGTCCCGGCATTAAAACAGGTGAGGTTTCCGTTCATCCGTAAGTTATATAGATGATCCCTGTAGACCAGGTCTGTAGGAAGGTAGGCCCCTCCCCTTTTAATGCTCCATACGATATATTGACCGGTAGTGCTGTCACTGTCAAGGGTAATGTTCCCCCTGGCTTGAGGACGAATGGCAAATATGGGTTGATTACGGCCGTGAGAGCCATGGATATAGATCAGTCCGTTGCTGAACAGGGGGGTCGGTACCGGAGCATCTCCTCCGTTTCCCAGTCTCCATAGCTCTTTCCCTGTGTCAAAATCGTATCCCCCGATCTGTGAATACCCGTTGACCACAATCTGCCGCTCACCATAACGATTCAGAAAATTGGGGGTTGACCAGGTGGCTACATCGTTGCGGGGGGTTCGCCAGATCTCCTTCCCGGTCTCCACATCCAGGGAGGCCAGGAAACCCTGCCCGCCAATAATATCACATTGAACAATCACCCTGTTTTCATGAATGATGGGTGAACTGGCATAACCCCACTCCACATCCGGGTCTGTATACGGACCGGCATTTATCCTTCCGAAGTTCTTTGTCCAGATCAGTTTCCCATCAAAATCATAACAGTACATTCCATTAGAGCCGAAAAACGCTATCACATATTTACCATCCGTGGCAGGTGTGGGATTGGCGTGGGAGGATTTGGTATGTCTTTCTGTTACCGGGACTCCTTTATGTGCCAGTCGCTCCCAGATGATCTTACCACTATTCCTGTCGATGCAATAGACCCTGAATTCATGTACCGACCTGTCCCCCACCATATCCATATCTCCATAAAGACCAACTTTCAGAGAGTCACTCCCACTCCCGCTGATGGCAGTAGTGATAAAGATCCTGTCACCCCAGATAACCGGGCTCGAATGACCAAGTCCGGGGATCTTTACCTTCCACCTGATGTTCCTCCCGGTGGGAACATCCCAATGATCGGGAAGCTGATCCGTTTCAACTATTCCACTGGCATACGGCCCTCGGAACTGAGGCCACTGTTTCATATATTCTGTCTGGGCAGCTGCATCAACCATCATAAAAATGGAAGCCAGCAGTAAGAGCATTTTCTTCAGTCTCATTGGATGATCTCGATCGTTCCGGTTTCTAAGGATTTCCACTGTCCCCCTCCCTGGTATACCGTATAAAGCCTCCAATATAATTTTTTTGCTCGTCATATTCTGAAAGATGGCTGACATTTGGTCCCAATCTGGATGATTGGGCACACCAATGCAACTAAAATGGTATAAAATGGAGTATATAAGATAAATACTACATATTGAATGTTAAAAAGCAACCCTTTAGTGAATTATACCGTAAAACGGAATAATATAATACATGACATTGAACGTCAGTTTTATAACGGCTTAACTAGAATCATCGTGAATTTTTTTATCCACAAAATTGGAATCTACCTGGTCGCATTGATTCTGATGATATCGCCGTACGCGCGCGTGTTGGCCTCAGAAACTGAATACCAGGGGATTATTGTGACCTCAGGTGCACATGATGATCAATTCTGGGGGCCGTTGCCCATCGGCTTTGACTTTGTATTTTTTGGGAACACCTACAGCCAATTTTATGTTTCTACCAATGGCCTGGTCACTTTTGGAACAGGATACTCCCAGTTTACGAACTTTGATATTCCCCATCAGAATGGAGTTGATAATTATATCGCCCCGTTCTGGGATGATCTGAATATGGACGCATCGGGTGATCTTATGTACCAGACCATCGGAACGGCTCCCAACAGGAAAACAATCATCCAGTTCACTAACATGACAGTCTACCACAAAGCTGAACTTTTAGGCACCATGCAGGTCATCCTCTACGAAGGCTCCAATAACATACGACTGCAGTACAAAAGTATCGTTGACCTGGGATCCGATTTTGCCAGTGGAATATCTGCTACAATCGGGATAGAAAACAGCGATGGAATGGTTGGGGTGCAGTGCTCCTATAATACTGCCGGATACGTTTATAGCGGAAGATCGATCCTGCTTACCCCTAACGGAGGCACCTATGATTTTGATGATAATGCACTTTACGAGGGTGTTCTTTTAGTAGATACTGTTCCTAGACCGGGTATTCCACACCTGCTAAGCCCCGCTTATAACTCAACAGTTGGAGATACTGTGACATTCCAGTGGGATGCTGCTCCCAATGCGGACAGTTATTCTGTGATTATTTCGCAGAACATGGACCTGAGCAGTCCCATTCATACTTCCGCTGATCTGTTTAGTCTCTCATACGAGTATATTCTATCACCCAATCAAACCTACTACTGGTCTGTCTACCCGAAGAATTCAGCAGGAAGTATAGCATGGTCCGAGATATGGAAATTCCAGACCACCCCGACCCCTCCGTTGGTAGCTGTTCCCCAGACATTGTACCTGGAAAATGGCGAACTTCGAACTCTCTCTCTCTTGTTCACCGGGGGTGATGCCGGTTCTAAAACTGCAACTGTAACTTCTTTACCACTGGAAGGTACTTTGTACCAGAATAACGGAGGAGTTCCCGGAGCTCAGATCACAGGGGTGCCGACAGATATTACGGATGCTTCATTCAAAGTAATCTACAGCGCCAGCGGCTCCACGGGAAACGGAGTGGGCAATTTTAAGTTTCATTTCACTGACAATACAGGGACCTCTGCAGATGATACCATTAAAATTAATGTATCACCTCCAGGGATCCCTAACTTCCTGCATGCCTCCAAAGAGACTGACCGGGTTGAAATTACCTTCGACAGAATTATGGCCGATCCGACAGGAAAACAGCTGGAATTTTCAGTTGAGGACAATGGTGCAGGTGTTACTTCCACCTCGTGTACATTGAAGGTGGGTGATCCGTCTACTATCGTTTTATATGTATCTCCAAACCTGAATACAGATAATCCCATTTCTGTTGCATATACCAAGGGGACCGTAACAGCTGAGTCAACCGGAGAACTGGAATCCTTTGGATTTCAACTGGCCGGAAAACTGGCCCAGGTCATTAATTTCGCTGCCCTGCCTGACAAAACATACGGTGATGCCAGTTACACGCTGTCAGCCACATCATCATCAGGACTGCCAATCACATTTGGTACTTCCAATTCGACAGTAGTATCGGTTTCAGGAACCACTGCCACAATCAATAATGCCGGTGAAACCTTAATCTCTGCCTCACAGGCTGGTGATGCCACCTATACTGCGGTGACTTTTACACAACACCAGCAGGTGAATAAAGCCATATCAACAGTTACTTTAAGTGATTTATCTCATGAATATACCGGTGCACCGTTCGAGGCGACTGTAACAACCGCTCCGGCAGACTTAAATGTAAAGGTGACCTACAATGGATCAGCAACGATACCGGCCGATGTAGGAAGTTATATCGTTATGGCCGACGTTCTGGAACCAAATTATACAGGCAGTGCGACAGATCTGCTGGATATCTATAACCTGCAGGCACCGGTTCCAGACATTGCACAATTACCTGACCTGAATGGGGAGTGTGCGATAACACCTGCTGTTCCAACTGCGACGGATTATCTTGGAGGACCAGTAACCGGTACAACAACAACACCCTTTCCCATTACGGACCAGGGGACTACGGTGATCACATGGACTTATGATGATGGTGGTGGGAACACATCAACGCAGGGACAGACAGTCAACATTGATGATGTAACCGGACCATTAGCACCTGCACTCAATGATCTTACAGGGGACTGTTTCGTAACCGCAACAGCTCCAGTAACAACAGATAACTGCGCAGGGCCCATAACAGGTACCACTGCTGATCCGTTGACTTACTCCACACAGGGTAGCTACGTGATAACCTGGAATTTTAACGACGGAAACGGGAACAGTTATGATCTGACTCAAAATGTAATCGTGGCAGATATCACACCGCCTGTAGCACCTGCTCTTGCAGATGTAACCGGTGAATGTACAGCCAATGCAACCGTTCCTACAGCAACAGATGCCTGTACAGGAGATGTTTCAGGGATCACGACCGATCCGTTGACCTACACAGTAGTTGGAACACATGTGATTACCTGGACCTTCATTGACGGGAACGGGAACAACATTGATGTGGATCAGAATGTGATCGTGACCGATGACATACCACCTGTAACACCTGCACTCACCGATCTGACTGGTGAATGCTCTGTCACTGCAGTTGCTCCAACCACTACGGACAACTGTGAAGGGACCATCACCGGGACGACTACTGATCCGCTGACCTATTCAACTCAGGGTAGTTATACGATTACCTGGACCTTTGATGATGGCCACGGGAACAATATTGATGTTGGTCAGAATGTACTTGTGGCCGATGTCACCCCTCCATTAACACCTACCCTTACCGATCTGACAGATGAATGCACAGTCACTGCGGTTCCACCAACAACTACGGACAACTGTGCAGGTACCATTACCGGGACCACCGCCGATCCGCTGACCTACTCTACCCAAGGAAGTCATGTGATTACCTGGACCTTTGATGATGGGAACGGGAACAGCATTGACGTGGACCAGGTAGTAATCGTTGATGATATCACACCCCCTGTAACACCTGTAGTGACTGATCTGACTGGTGAGTGTTCAGTTACCGCAATACCGCCAACCACAACTGACAACTGCGCAGGAACCGTTACCGGGACAACGACAGATCCGCTGACCTACTCAATTCAGGGAAGTTATGTGATCAACTGGACCTTTGATGACGGGAACGGGAACTCCATTGTTGTTCCACAAAATGTGACTGTCATAGATATCATACCGCCTGAAGCAACCTCCCCAATTGACGTTGTAACCTGTGATGGAACAGTCACTTCCATCGGGCTGACCAATGTATCCGATAATTGCACTGAGCCCGTCATTACTTATATATTAACAGGTGCCACCACAGCAAGCGGGTCGGGAGATGCCAGCAGCGAGATATTCGCTCCGGGTGTTACAACTGCCTCCTATATCGTGGAAGATGGCAATGGAAACAGCAGCCAGTATGTGTTCACGGTAACACATAACGAGGTTGAGGATATTGTTGTTTCCAATACGGATGGTAATCTATCAGTTACTAATGCAGGAGGCTACCAGTGGATCAACTGCGCAGACAATTCCATTGTGGCAGGTGAAACTGCCAGTGCCTTTACACCGGCTACAAGTGGTGAATATGCCGTGATCCTGACACAGGGATCATGCTCGGATACTTCTGGATGTTACTCTGTGACAATTTCAGGAATCCGGGACAATGAAGTGTCCCTGAATTATAATCTCTATCCGAACCCGGCCCATGAATACGTTACCATTGAAACCGCCTCTGAACATACCAACGTGACGATCAGTGTATTCGATATGACTGGCAATTTAATTAAGGTTGAAAAACTGGATAGACTTATAAAGACTGATCTTGAAATAAATGAATTAAAGCCTGGGCTCTATATGATACGTATCCATAGTGACCAGTTGAATAGTGTTACGAGAATGGTGAAAGAGTAGGGAAGACTGCCGTTGGTAATTCAACAGGAGAAGAGGGTGCCGGGCCGGTATCCTCTTTTTCAATTCAACACATATCCTTTCCGGGACCGTTGATAAAAAGATTTTGTACATAACTTAATCTTAGTGAAATTGGCTTTGAAATTAAGCCAAAAAATCCATTATGAAGCTTCCCAGAACTATCTTTGCGATCATTCTTCTAAGTCCTTGTGTTCATTTATTTTCTCAGTCAATTTCAGATTTTATCGTGATTGATGAGATTGCTGATAACATAACAGAACTCCAGGCTGAATTTAATGATCAACCAAATGTCCTGTGGACGGACAGGGATTCTCCGCACGCAATCAGGCAAATAGCTGATTTTATTGCGGGTTTGCAAATAGAAAACCTGCATATCTATGTTCCCACAAAACCAGGAGCCATCGTCTTCAGCAGCATTGCCATTACACCTGATGACGTAGCTGATCTGGCAGTTGAGTTACATGCCTGGAGCAACGCTATTACAAAACAGGTAGTCATACACAGTGAGACTGTTTTTACAGGAGAGGAAGGTCTCCTGTTAAAGCAGCGGCTCGAGGAGGCAACTGGACTGCTTTTTACAACCCTGAATTGATCATTTAAAACGCATTCTTATGAATAATTTTACTCAAAGAGTAAGGACTATCCTTATACTTTTTCTTATTTCTATAATGCCACTCGTGCATGCACTACCTTCAGAAACCGAGTATTTGGGTACTATTGTACGTTCAGGTTATACGGACGACCGTTCATATGGACCTTTACCCATCGGTTTTGATTTTGTCTTCTTTGGGAATACCTATAGTGATTTCTATGTAACTACCAATGGGCTGGTGATGTTTGGATCAGGCTCCACCCAGTGGACAAACAGCAGTATTCCTACTGCAACAGGGGTTGATAACTACATTGCGCCATTCTGGGATGATCTAATTATCCACAGCACCGGGGACATCATGTATTCAACCATAGGTACCGCACCTAACCGGAAACTGGTGATACAATACAACAACATGTCATTCTGGAACTCCAATGTACTGTTGGGTACCATTCAGGTTATCCTGTATGAAGGCTCCAATAATATCCAGGCCCAGTACAGGAGTATAGTGGACCTTTCATCCACCAGGGCCAGTGGTGGTTCTGCGACGGTTGGACTGGAGAACCTCGATGGATCTGATGGTGTATTATGCTCGTATAATACAGCCGGCTATATCTATAGCGGAAGAGCTATATTGTTCACTCCCAACGGCGGGACCTACACATATAATGATGATGCACTTTATGACGGGGTTTTACTGGTTGATGTTATTCCAAGGTCGGGCACACCGGCTCTGGTAAGTCCTGCCTATAATTCAACAGTGGGCGACACGGTGACTTTTCAGTGGGAAGCGGCCTCCAATGCTGCAAGTTACTATGTGGTTATTTCGCAAAACTCTGACCTGAGCAACCCCATACATACTTCAGCCGATCTGACTTCCCTGACATATGAGTATATTTTATCACCGGACCAAACTTACTATTGGTCCGCCTATTCCAAAAATTCTGTCGGAACCATATCATGGTCCGAGATATGGACGTTCCAGACCAGCTCAACACCTCCCCTTGTTGCAGTTCCCCAGACCATCTACCTTGAACAGGGAGATGTCCGGTCAATCACTCTGTTGTTTACGGGAGGCGATGCCGGATCGAAAACCACTATGGTGACCACGCTGCCGGCCGAGGGTTCATTGTACCAGTACAACGGGGGAGTCCCTGGAACAGAGATAGCGACTGTTCCCACGGATGTCTCTGATGCCTCATTCCGCCTGTTTTACAGTGCCAGTGGTGCTGCGGGAAATGATGTAGGGGATTTCAATTTCCGCTTTTCAGATGGTACAGGTACTTCACCATATGAGACTTGTGTTATTAATGTATCTCCTCCGGGGATCCCCAATTTCCTCTTTGCTTCAAAAGAGGTTGACCGGGTTGAAATCACCTTCGATCGAAATATGGCCGATCCCACCGGAAAACACCTTGAATTTTCTGTTGAAGATAACGGAGTGAGCGTCACACCAACCTCATGTGCATTAAAAGCCGGCGATCCCGCTACAATTGTGGTTTACGTAAGTCCCAATCTGGATACAAATCATACCATTACGGTAGCTTATACCAAGGGTACCGTTACAGCCGAATCAGGGGGCGTTCTGGAATCCTTTGATTTTCAGCTGGCCGGTAAACTTGCGCAGGTCATTAATTTCAGCACACTTGTCGACAGGACTTACGGGGATGCCGATTTTGCACTGTCAGCAACAGCTTCATCTGCTTTACCTGTCACCTTCAGCTCATCCAATTCCATAGTAGTCTCTGTTTCCGGATCAACAGCCAGTATTCATAATGCCGGAGAGGCTTTGATCTATGCCACCCAGGCAGGTGATGCCACCTATGCCGCGATCACTTTTGAACGTCATCAACTGGTTAATAAAGCTACTGCCACAGTATCCCTGAGTGACCTGTCGCAGGAGTATACCGGTTTCGGAATTGCGGCAACAGTTACAACAGTTCCTGCTGGTCTGACCTTGAAAGTAACCTATGACGGACTACCTGTACTACCTATCGACCTGGGAACTTATGCAGTTCTGGCCGAGGTTGAGGAGACTAACTATGATGGCTCTGCGGCAGATAACCTTGTTATTACGGACCTGACTCCACCGGTCCCTGATATGGGCTCACTGCCCGATGCAACAGGAGAGTGTTCTGCGACTCCTGCTGTCCCTTCAGCAACCGATCTGTATGCCGGTACCATCACGGGTACAACTACGACACCATTCCCCGTTACCACACAGGGAACCACCATTATCACCTGGTCCTATGATGACGGAAACGGGAATATTTCAACACAGGACCAATCGGTAATTCTTGATGATATAACCGATCCGGATACTCCTGTGCTGGCTGACGTGACCGGAGAGTGCTCAGCTACAGCTGTGGCTCCAACCACGACCGACAACTGTGCTGGGACCATTACAGGTACAACCGGTGATCCTTTAACCTATTCAACGGAAGGAACTCATGTGATCACCTGGACCTTCGATGACGGAAACGGAAACTCCATTGACGTGGACCAGAATGTGGTTATTGATGATGTATCACCACCAGTGACACCCACACTTTCCGATGTGACCGGTGAGTGCTTTGCCACAGCTGTTGCCCCAACCACAACCGATAATTGTGCCGGGACTATAACCGGGACCACCGCCGATCCCCTGACCTATACCACTCAGGGAATCCATGTGATCACCTGGACCTTCGATGACGGAAACGGAAACTCCATCGACGTGGACCAGAATGTGGTGATTGCCGATGTGACCGATCCGGATATTCCCGTTCTTGCCGATGTGACCGGGGAGTGTTCAGCCACCGCCGTTGCCCCAACCACCACCGATGCATGTTCCGGGATCATCACCGGGACCACCGCCGATCCCCTGACCTATTCTTCTCAGGGGTTGTACGTGATCAACTGGGCTTTTGATGATGGTAACGGTAACAGTATCACCGTTCCACAAAATGTGGTTGTGGATGATGTCACACCACCTGTAGCACCCACACTGGCCGATGTAACCGGAGAGTGCTCGGCTACAGCTGTGGCTCCTACCACAACCGACAATTGTTCCGGGACCATCACCGGGACAACGACTGATCCTCTAACCTATTCCACGGTAGGAACTCATGTTATCACATGGACCTTTGATGACGGGAACGGGAACTCCATTGATGTAGACCAGAATGTAGTTGTGGAAGATATGACTCCACCGGTTGCTCCCACACTGGCAGATGTATCGGGTGAGTGTTCAGTTACAGCGACTGCTCCTACCACAACCGACAACTGTGAGGGGACTATTACCGGGACTACAACTGATCCTCTGACTTATTCGACGGTGGGAATTCATGTCATCACCTGGACCTTTGATGACGGGAACGGGAATAGTGTTGACGTCGATCAGAATGTAATCGTGACCGATGTCACAGCTCCAACAGCAACAGCCCCTGCTGATGTTGTGACCTGTGACGGAACTGCCAGCTCCATCGGACTGACAGGCGTCACTGATAACTGCACCACCCCGCTTGTCACCTATGAATTAACAGGTGCTACCACAGGAACAGGCATGGATGATGCCAGTGCAGAGACATTCGCTCCCGGCGTGACAACGGTTACCTATACTGTGGACGATGGGAATGGTAATACTTCCCTATATCAGTTTACTGTGACCTACCAGGAGGTTGAGGATATCTTAGTGACACTTGACCAGGGTACGTTGACCGTAAGCAATACGGGAAGCTACCAATGGATCAATTGCGCTGACAACTCCATTGTAGCTGGTGAGACGGCCACTACCTTCATCCCATCCACCAACGGGGAATATGCTGTAATCCTGACACAGGGTGAATGTTCGGATACCTCAGATTGCTATTCGATAACCACTTCAGGAATTGGGAACAGTGAACAGAATAAGGATTATAAGGTATATCCGAATCCTGCTCACCAGTATGTTACACTCGAAATGGGCATTGAACAAACCAACGTAACCATCAGGGTGTTTGATCTGACTGGAAATCTTATTCAACTAAATGAACTGGATCGGTTGACAAAAACCAATCTGGATATCAGTGAGTTCAAAGCCGGTATGTATGTGATCCGGATCCAGAGCGACCAGATTTACAGTGTAACCCGGTTTATTAAAGAGTAAAAAAAGAATCTATATTATATGAAAAGCAAGAGGGTGTCTCACAAGGACACTCTCTTTTTTTCTAAGTTTTTTCCACTATTCTGGTAAAATGGAGATAATATCCGCCTCCATGGCAGCCGGGCTGGTGGTCGGGGAATATCTTTTAAATGGTTTGCCTTCCGGGGTGATCAGGAATTTGGTAAAATTCCATTTGATCCTTTTTCGGTTCTTCCCTGGGAGCTGCTCTTTCAGGAACCTGAATACTGGATGGGTCCGTTTACCATTTACTCTTATTTTCTCGGTTAACTGGAATGTTACGCCGAAATTCTTCTCGCAGGTCAGCTCCATGGTATCGTTTGACTCCGGCTCCTGGTTCAGAAACTGGTTGCTCGGGAACCCAATGATCACCAAACCCCTATCCCCGTATTTCTGATGCAAAGCTTCCAGTTCCCTGAACTGGGGGGCCAGTCCGCACTTTGTTGCAGTGTTTACAATCAAAACGGCCTTCTCCTTTAAATCAGACATCGGATAATCCTCTCCCCGCGGAGTTCTTGCATGTAAATCATAAAAATTCATACACATCAAATATGAATAAGGAATTCAGCAACCAAATTAGATGATTGCTTTTATTAAATGAAATTTTCAACATGGTTTTCAGTTAAGCCTGATGGATTAAAAAACTAATCGGCTACCTAATGTGGCACAATTATTTTAGCTGAAAGTGTGAACCATGGAATATTTAATTATATTATAAATTTACAACGAGCATTGTTGGATCAACCAGATGTTGTGAACCGTGAAAATCTTTATCAAAAATATGGTCTGTATTCGTTGCCAGATGGTGGTGAAATCTGACCTTGAAAGGCTTGGTATACCATATTCTTACGTACATATTGGTGAGGTAAGTACCATCGGGAACGTTCCAGAAGAAAAACTGGATAAGCTGGACAAAGCCCTAAAAAAATCAGGTTTACTTATTATGGGCGACAAAAAGAGTATCCTCGTTGAGAAAATTAAAAGTGCAGTCATCGAACTGGTACACTATACAGACGAACAAATCAAGACAAACCTTTCCAATTACCTGAGCGAAAAGCTCAATTACGACTACACGTACCTGGCCAATCTTTTTTCGGAAGTAAAGGGAATTACCATAGAGAAATTCTATCTGACCCATAAAATTGAAAAGGTAAAAGAACTCATCGTCTACGATGAACTCAGTCTTTCTGAAATCGCCTATAAATTACATTACAGCAGTGTAGCACACCTATCGAATCAATTTAAAAGGATTACGGGGCTAACGCCTTCACACTTCAAAAAATTAAAAAACAAGAGGCGTGATACCCTTGAAAATGTGTGAATAATGTAAATCAAATTCTCAATTGTATAAAGTATTGTTGCCTGGGAGGGGATACCTTTATAAGAATATAAACCGGGCAAATGCAACTTAACGAAATAGAAGATTCACATGTCTATACGCTGGTCGATTTAATTGAATATAACGCAAATGCGGTTGTTTCAAGAACGATTATTCAAAGAATAACCGGAAATATCGTTGTGATAGCCATTGATTCAGGCGAAATGCTGGAAGAAAAGATATCTCCCTTTAACGCTTTTATTCAGATCATTGAGGGCGAAACCGAAATTGTTATAGACAATAACTCAAATCTCCTTGAGGTTGGACAGGCTATAATGGTACCAGCGCATAAGGCCAATTTAATACGGGCCAATAAGCCTTCGAAATTGGTTATTACAATCATTAAAAGCGGGTATGAAGGACATATTATTTGATGTTGCGAAAATGATGTACCTAACTTAATACCCTATATTCGGTTGATCATGAATAATATAAATTAAAATTCAAGATGATGTCAAAAGACAAAGAAACCAGGAAAAACACTAAAAAGGTTCCCGTTAAAAATTTGAAGGAAAAGAGAGCTGCAAAAGCTGAAAAGCGCGCAGTGAAAAACAGTCAAGATAAATTCAAAATGTAGATCAACAATTTCAAAAGGATGAAATTCGCGTTTATTGGCACATACCCCCCCAGGGAATGTGGTATTGGCACATTTACCAATAATCTGCTTAAATCTGTTTTGTCAACCAAAAAAGCAGAGAAGGAAAACTATGAAGCCTTTGTTGTGGCAGTGAATGATAATAACCTGACCTATGATTATCCCAGGGAGGTCAAGTTAAATATCAGGCAGGAGCACCAGCGAGATTATATGAAAGCTGCAAAGTATATTAATCTAAGTGGTGCTGACATTTGTATTCTTCAACACGAGTTTGGTATATACGGTGGGCAAAATGGCGTATACATCCTTCCCCTGTTGCACCGCTTGGAGATACCACTGGTGGTGACCCTGCATACGATTCTTAAAACACCTACCTACAACGAAAAGGCTGTATTGCAGCAGATTGAGAAAATGGCCAATAAAATCGTTGTAATGAGCCATAAAGCCATCGAATTTCTGGTTGAAATTTATGATGTGCCCAGGAAAAAAATTGCACTTATTGAGCATGGGGTGCCAGATATCAAGTTCAGCTATGGAAAATCAAAAGAGGAATTCAAACTGGAAAGTAAAAAGGTACTGCTCACTTTTGGTTTCATTGGTCGAAATAAAGGTATTGAAACGGTTATCAAAGCCTTGCCAGAGGTGGTTGAAAAACACCCGGATGTGCAATATATTATATTGGGGAAAACCCACCCCAATGTATTAAGGCATTCGGGAGAAGAATATCGCATATTTTTAATGCGCCAGGTGAAGACCCTGCAATTGGAAAATCATGTGCTGTTTCTAAATGAATTTATAGATGATCAGGATCTGTTCAAGTACCTTTCTGCCACAGACATCTATATAACCCCATATTTGAATGAAGCCCAGATAACCAGCGGTACACTTTCTTACGCCGTTGGGGTAGGGGCTGCTGTGGTCTCAACCCCTTACTGGCATGCTGCCGAACTTCTTTCAGAGGGACGGGGCCGGCTGTTTGATTTTGGAGATACCCATCAACTCGCTTCCATTATCAATGAACTTTTCGATCATCCGGTCGAGCTGAATCGATTAAAGAGAAATGCACTTGAGTACGGAAAAAATTTTAAGTGGCCCAAAACCGGAGAGAAATATGTCGCGCTTGTCAATACGATTCTGGAAAAAGAAGATAAACTCACAAAGAAGATCTCCACGGACCTGGATTTTCCTATTCTGCCTCCTTTTTCGCTGGTCCATATCAATCGAATGACAGATGATACCGGTATCATCCAACATGCAAAATTTGGCATCCCTAACCTGAAGGAAGGTTACTGTCTGGATGATAATGCAAGGGCTTTGCTCATGGTATTAATGGCCTATCGTCAGATGAAAGACGCCCGGGCGCTGGAATTATCCCCCATCTATCTGAGTTACATTCATTATATGCAGAATCCGGATGGAACTTTCAGGAATTTCATGAGTTTTAACAGAAACTACCTGGATGAGGTCGGTTCTGAAGACTCTTTTGGCAGAACCATCTGGGCACTGGGTTACCTGCTTGGCAATGCTCCCAACGATGCCTATTTTCAGGCAGGTAGCGTGGTGTTTTTTAATGCTTTACCCAATTTCGAGAAATTAACATCCATCAGAGGTATAGCCAATACCATGATTGGGATGTGTTACTATCTTAAAGTAAACCCTTCAGACGATTCAATGACCGAAAGATTAAGAAACATGGCTCTGAAATTGATAACCCATTACCAGGAGAATGAAACGACTGACTGGCTTTGGTTTGAATCATTGCTGGCTTACGATAATGGAATATTGCCACTGTCCCTTTTACATGCGGCAGGCATACTGAATGACGATCGGGTGACCAAAGTGGCCTTTACTTCCATGGATTTCCTGACAGCCCTTACCATGAAAGGCGATTGCCTGTCGATCATTGGAAACGAAAAATGGTATAAGAAAGATGGAGAGCGGTCTGTTTTTGCACAGCAACCCATAGATGCCATGGCCATGGTATTAATGTTTCATGAGGCATTTCATTTCACCAAAGAGAAAGTGTACCTCAATAAACTCAACACTTCATTTTTATGGTTTCTGGGTGAAAACGACCTGAGAATGAGCTTATACGATTTTGAAACAAATGGTTGTTGCGATGGATTTGAAAGTTATGGGGTAAACCGAAACCAGGGTGCTGAGAGTTCATTGTCCTATTTGATTTCTCACTTAACCGTGTTGCAGGCCTATGAAGAAATACACAACAATGACTGAAAGCTTTCATGATCATTAGCAGGTATCCATATAATCCCATACTTACGAAGGAGGATGTTCCATATCCGGTCGCTACTGTACACAATGCTGCAGTTGTAAAGAACCGGGATCAATATGTCATGATATTTCGTTCCCATACATTTAACGGGCGTAGTATTCTGGGGAAGGCGGTGAGTCATGATGGCTACAAATTTGAAGTGGCCAAACAACCATTTATGGTTCCGGCCACCCGGGGAATCTTTAAAGAATACGAAGCGTATGGAGTGGAAGATCCTCGCATCGTAATGATGGACGGAGAATACCTCATCACATACAGTGCCTATTCCAGGTATGGGGTTCGAATTGGACTGGCCAAAACAAAGGATTTTGAGACTGTTGAAAGGTACTCCCTGATCACCCCCTCAGATTATCGAAATGTGGTCATATTTCCGGAAAAATTTGATGGACTCTATGCCAGGCTGGACCGTCCTCATTCTGAAATCTCCCCCTGGTCAATCTGGATCACCTACTCACCGGACCTGAAATACTGGGGTGAATCGAAGCTAATTATGAGACCCATGCAATACCATTGGGATGAGATGAAGATCGGCCCCGGAGCACCGCCCATTAAAACCACGCGGGGCTGGCTAAATATTTTTCATGGTGTATTCCCGACCATGGACGGATCTGTTTACAGACTTGGCGCAGCCTTGCATGATTTAAAGGATCCTTCAAAAATCCTGGCAGTGGGAGACCAGTGGATTCTTCAGCCTGAGGAGGAGTATGAAATTACTGGATATGTCCATAATGTGGTATTCTGTTGTGGAGCTGTTCCAGAAGAGGATGGGAGTGTAAAAATCTACTGGGGAGGGGCTGATAAAGTTATGTGTGTGGGGAGCGCCAGTCTGGAAGCTCTGGTGGACCATTGTTTGGACAATCCCCGTCAACCCCTTTAAAAAGGCCACTGAATGAAAAGCTCAATACTATGAAAATAGCCATACTATCCCCCATCGCCTGGCGCACGCCTCCCAGGAAATATGGTCCCTGGGAACAGGTTTCGTCAAACATCGCTGAAGGATTGGTTGATCGGGGCATTGATGTAACACTTTTTGCTTCCGGAGATTCGATAACCAGGGGCAAACTGGTCTCCGTTTGTGAGCAGCCCTATGCCGAACACCCAGGGGTTGACCCCAAGGTTTCAGAATGCCTTCATATCAGCCATTTAATGGAACAGGCCGGAAAATTTGATATCATCCATAACAATTTTGATTTTCTTCCATTGAGTTATTCCCGTCTGATCCCTACCCCGATGGTAACAACCATTCATGGATTTTCTTCTCCAAAAATTATTCCTGTGTATAAAAAATACAATAACACCACATATTATGTTTCCATCAGCAATTCGGATCGCAGCCCGGAACTGAGTTATACAGCAACCGTCTATAATGGAATAGACACACGGGCGTTTACATTCAATTCTGAATCTGGCCAAACCCTTCTTTTTTTTGGAAGGATCCACCCAGAAAAAGGGGTTGCTGAGGCGATTGAAATTGCCAAAAAATCAAATAGAAAGCTGATCATTTCCGGATTGATTCAGGACCAGGCTTACTTTGACCATCATGTGAATCCTGAAGTGGATGGTCAGGAAATCGTGTATGTGGGAAACTCAGGTCCTGTCGATCGAAACAAGCTCCTGGGTGGCGCTTATGCACTTTTACATCCAATTGGTTTTGAAGAGCCATTCGGCCTCAGCGTGGCAGAGGCCATGATCTGTGGAACGCCTGTCATTGCATTTAAGCGCGGGGCCATGCCCGAATTGATTCTGGATGGCAAAACCGGATTTTTAGTGAGCAATGTGGAGGAGGCGGTGGAGGCCGTAAACAGTATTAAATTTATTGACCGGAGAAATTGCTTCGAGTGGGCCGTAGCAAATTTCAGCATGCAAAAGATGGTGGATGGGTACCTTGAGGTATATCAGCAGATCCTCCGTTAATAACCATCCGATGAGTGGCCAGCCAAACTAATGGCGACGCATCTGATCAAAAAAAGGCGTACTTCTTTCTTCGACGCATTTTACGGCATACAGGTACATTGCGGCGCTCCAGCTCTGCCAGTCCTGTCCGGCAGCTGTTCCGTCTCTGGCTTTCAACCATTCATTAAATCCGTATTTGATTCCACCCGTTGAGGAGACTCTCATACATTTAGTCATTTCCAGCAGCTTTTTCTCAGCAAGTTGATACATCTGGGCCGCCACCAGTGCCGCTATATAGAATCCACATACAAAAGGCCATATGCCCCCGTTGTGGTATTCACCGGGTTTGTTATAGACCGAATACCGGTCACGCCAGTCAGGATCCCCGGGTTTCATGAAAGGGAAGAAATTTGGAGGCAGATCCACGGCTAGCTCTCCCCTCTCCATCATGTTTGCACATTCCTTCTCGATCCAGGAAAAAATTTGTCCTGCCCGTGTAGGTGATGCAATCCCGGAAAGTATGGCAAGGCTGTTGCCCAGCAAATCGAATCTTTCACTGCTGTAAATCTTATAGGACCAGAAAGCATAATAGGGCTTATATTTCACCACGAGCCCTTCGTGAACATGATGATGCATTTCCCCACCCGTAATTGTAAACCTCACCATTTCCTTGCGCAGACTTTCAGCCCGGTCATGCTTATCAAATAGGCGTAGATAGGTGTATACCAATGTATTCACATAAAGACCATATCCCAAAACCCATTGTTCATCACGCCAGTCACTGGTAGGCATCTGGGCTACCAGGAAGCGGGCCGTAGGACTTTGATACTCCATCCATGTAAGGGCTTTCTCAACGCTGTCCCGAAGAAATTCCCGTTCACCTGTAACCGTTCTGAAGATAGCAACACCGAATAAAAAAAGTGGAGTTGAATCGCTGGATCCCCGGTTCTCTTTATCGTGTACCAGAGAAGGGATATGGCCCAGCGGAGACTGATTTTTTGCCAGGGTGCTCAATACTAGTCTTGTGCTCTTCATTAGTTTCTGGTTTCCGGATACAGCAATTCCCAGGATCGAAATCAACAGATCCCTTGTATAGGGTTCAGGGTAACCCCAGCCTGCGGTTCGCGGAAGTCCATGAAAGGGTCCATGATTGTTGTGGTGAAGAACTTCAAGTGCAGCTTCCCTCGCTAGTGCTATTTCATTCCAATTTTTATCCCTCATAGTGCAACTTAGCTTATTCCAAGTGTATCGTTAATAATCTGAACAAACCGGTTTGCAACGATCCTGTAGTCAAAATGTTCCACGACACGCTTCCTTCCTGCCTGGCCCATTCTTTCACGCATTGCCTGGTCCTTCATGAGGATCAAAAGATATTTGGCAATATCATTTACATTGGCCCGATAATCCACAGCCCGGGGTGTATTAAAGATGACCTTATGGCTCTGTTCAAAACCAGACTCTTCACCCAGGGTTACCTCCTTGGTGACAATTTTCTTTGCTACTTTTGCCAGAAAAGCTGTTTCTCCATGTACCAGGGTATCCAACATTCCCATGGCGTTAATACCTATTACCGGCTTTTCACATGCTCCCGCCTCAACCTGTGGCATACCGAAGCCTTCGAGGCGGGATGGAGCAGCGTAAATATCGCATGCCCCAATCAAATAAGGCATAAAATTCCGTGAAATGGTATTGACTGCATACGTAACGTTCTTATCAATGCCTAGACTGTTGGCCAATTCCAGGTCCAGGAGGTTCTGCAACTTGGTACGGGGTTGAGGCCAAACCTTACACACATATTTCCAGTCAGGTGCCCTGGCATCAATTACAGCAAGTGCCTGCATAACCTCCTGCGCACCTTTGGAGGCAGCGTCGCCACCCACAGTAAGAATCATGATCTGGTCGGGTGAGACACCCAGTGATTGACGCACTGCAATGATTTTTGGATCATCCTTTTTGAAGGGTATAAAGGCATTTGTATCGCATCCCACAGGCAATACTTTAATTTTTTCACCATCGATCCCGTCACGCACATACATCTCTTTTACCCAGGAGGAGGTAACAAGAATAAGTGGTAGAGCATTTAAAACTTCCTGGTAATTAGCAATATATCCGTCAGCTACCAACCAGGGTACAGCTTTTATTCCATACCTCTGCGGATGAAGAACCAGATAGGGTGTATGTCCCCAATACCCCACACCCACCACTACATCCGGTTCAAACCATCGGTAATACCACTCCTTCTCCTGCGCGGATTCGAAATGGGCAGCATGCGCATCAATGCCCATATCCAGAAGGCCCCTGAAAAGCAGGTCTCCCTGGGTTGCCAGTCCTCCTGGAGAGGGTGGGTAATCATACAAAATCAGTACTTTCATTGCTATATTAATTAGATATTAAGCAATTTTCTTGCTTCATTCGAGTTACTAAACTGCCAGAAGGATTCAGCCCGGGGTGTGGTTTTCGCCTCAAAGCTGTTACTTTCAAATCCATAAATTTCTGTGATGATGCTGTATTTTCGTATCCAAATCCTTTTCGTAAGTGTTCGAAAGATGTTAGCGGTTTTCACGGGTTGCGGTAAGTATTCCCTGTTACCATCCTCATAAGCAAATACCCAGTGTTCACCGGCAGATATGCTCCCTGTATGCCATAGCCTGATTACAGCCTGGCCCGTTTCCTCGTGCCTGCGGTGTCGGGTGTATTCGCCTGATGGATGGTGGGAAATGACCAGGTCATAATATTGTTGAGGCAATAATTCAAGAATGACATTTTCCACCTCATTTTCCTCCATGGGTTTTTGATCGGGTCCATCGTCCAGATCGCCCATGATCCCTTCCGATTTTAATGCCTTCAAAGCCTGTCTGAACCTGGGAGCGCGATCCTTATCACTTCCCCGGCAGAGACAGACGATAAAACACTCCCAGTCAGGATGACTCAGGATGGTTCCTCCAGCCCATAATGTCTCATCATCAGGATGAGCGACGATCAGGGCTACTTTATTTTTCATTTTGCTTCCAGAGGTAGTATTCCCGCCATCTCGCCTATCACATTGACCAATTCTGATCCAGTTGGAATGACTATTTTCGCATTCTTTTCCAATGAGGTCTCCAAAGCCTCCAGCTTCCTCAATAATTGCGCGTTTCCAATGAAATACTTATCAGCTGCTTCATTGACCAGTCTGATGGCCTCAGCTTCCCCCTCAGCATGTAAAATTTTTGACTGTTTAAAGCCTTCAGCTTCTTTAATCTTTGCACGTTTAACACCATCAGCTACCGTTTCTGCAGCAGTTGCAGAATCTATGGCTGCGATTTTTTCATTTTCGGCCTTTACTACTTTATTCATGGTCTCCTGAACGTCACTGGGTGGATCGATTTGCTTTAGTTCCGTACGGACAATCTCTATACCCCAACCTTTTGTTTCTGTGTGCAATGTTTTATATAGATCGGCATTGATCTTCCCCCGCTCACTGTTTGCAGATTTAAGAGTGAGTGTACCGATAATATTACGAAGAGTGGTCCGGGCAAGATTCACGATCTGCCAGGTATAATTATTGACATTGTAGATGGCCCCTTTTACACTCTCTTCATCCGATTTTACACGAAAGTAAACCTGGGCATCCACACTGGCATTCAGGTTATCATTGGTGATGATCTCCTGTGGCTCAGCATCCACCATCTGTTCGGTTACATTGACCATAAACAGCCTGTCGATTATAGGTATAATCCAGTGAAATCCGGGTTGGGCCAAACTGTTATATTTCCCAAGCCTTTCCAGGAGTCCGCGCTGGGTGGGTCTCACGATTCTGATTCCCGCCAGGAAAAACACCAGGACAGGGATAAAAATGTATAGATAGATCATTTCAATATGTTATTATTTTAGGCTAACTATTATTATTCGACGCGACTATTCCTTTTTGAGTAATCTTTATATAAAGCAATTGCTGCAACAACTACCAGAACATGGAGAGAATTACCCATTTTATGTATAAAAGTAATTCACACGATATGCGAAAGCATTACACAATTCAGGATAAGAATTACATCATTCACATGTTTCCTTGAGAAGAAGGATGATGACTACCGGATGAGGATAGAAGAGAACTCTGCTAATTGGATCTTTTCAGCTCCTCGATAAGCTCATACAAATGAACCGTAGCAAAGGTAGATGAATAATCAGATTTGGCGTAGGGTATAATCAGATCCTCATTATGAATCATGGACCCGCAGGAATAAACCACATTGGGAACATATCCCTCCCTCTCTTTATCATTGGGAACCAGTAAAGGTGAACTCAACCTTCCAATCTCCTTTTCAGGCTGATCCAGATCAAATAAAGAGGCTCCGAGTACGTATTCCCGCATGGGGCCTACCCCATGGGTAATCACCAGCCAACCCTCTTTCGTTTCGATAGGTGAGCCACAGTTTCCAATTTGAATGAATTCCCAGGGGAATTTAGGCTGCTGCAGCAATTTTGCTTCACGCCAGACCGTAACATTATCCGAATAGGCGATGTAGTTATTAAAGCCATCAAGCCGGCAAAGCATGGCATATTTACCTTTTATTTTTCTCGGGAACATGGCCATCCCCTTGTTTTGGGCAATCTCACCATGTAGTGGCAAAATCCTGAAATGATAAAAGTCGCTGGTATTCAGTAATTTAGGTAATATGGTAGTGCCGTCATAGGCCGTATATGTAGCATAATACATCACTTCCTGGTTATCATCAACGAATTTAACGAAACGGGCATCTTCAATCCCATTATTCTCGTTTGACGATACAGGGAAAATAACCCTTTCGGATATATTGGTGTCTAAAGAAAACTCAAGTTCGTAATGCGACGAAGCCAGCCACATTATCTGATTAAAAAACATCTCTCTATAGCCAGCCAGGTGCAGTGTCTTTTTATCTTCTTCGATGCACTGCCGAAGCTCGCCATAAGTAAATTTATCGCCGAGCTTATCCAGTATTAAACCGGCTGGGATAATTCCCTGAAAATCCTTCATTTCATCCAGTTTACTTTGGAAGGATGCCTTATCATAAACATGTCGGCGGATATGCTCAGCCTCCTCCAGTAGCTTACCAATAGGTTCAATTTCTAGATTGTTTTCTTTATCGAGCAACCCGGTACGGAAGACAATTGAAGAAATGTGTCCCTCTCCCGTAGCCCTGAAACTGAGAATCACCCTTTTCTGGCCCAGACCGGTCTCTGACTGATCAGGATGTTCAACCATCGAAGGATTAAAGAAGGCTGTCGATTCAATGGAGTATTCCATGGTAAAATAAGAACCTATCAATATTCTCCTCGAATAATCGAGAGCCTCCGGATCAAGATTCAGCTCTTTAAACAGGTGAACAATTCTATCAAAATGCTTCTCATAGACCTTTGAGATATTCCTGTGCCGCAAAGAATAACCCCTCAGGGTTTGTTTCAATGCAAGAGAAGCAGCCTCATCTGACATCTCCAAAACAGAACGTATGGTGTTTAAAGCCCTGCTGTCGCCTGCAAACCTAAATCGGGCAATAACTCGGCTTGGATCCGGAGAGAATACAGTATTTTTTCTGTTTACGTGAACCTGCATAAAAGTGATTTTTAAATGCTAAAGATAATCCTAAACTTCAATTAGATGAGTTACTTGTTTTTTATTTATTCCTACTACTAGTATGAATGATAGTTTCTGTACATTTAGATTTTTTATTCCTTGATTATCAATTATTTATTACATATATCACATTCTTAATATTCCCAATTGTTATAAGTTGTTCATTTTTTTTTCTTATTTGGTGAAAATAATTGTCCAGTAATGAATATTGAATTAAAAAATACATTACAATTGCAAAAATATTATGAAGTGATCAGTATATATTAATAATTTAATAGTCAATTAATTAACTTAAGAGGAACTTACACAAAAAAATGTAGTTTCATAGAGAAATGAAATCTCCTCGATTGTTATCATTGGCCTCATCGATGAATGAGGAAAATGAGACAGAGCCTCCGGACCTGGTAGTCCCCTCCGGAGCCATTACCCAGAAATCAACCAGTAACCCTGGATTTCCTTTGAGTCCGCCCATTGGAGAGGCTTCGCTGCGCTTCAAAGAGACGTATTTTCCTGAGGTTTCCATCCAGAACTGGAATAGCTGGCGATGGCAATTAAACAACACGATAAACAGCTGGCAGGAACTGGAGCGGTTCTTCATGCTCTCTCCCGATGAGTTAATGTCTGCGGAGAAGAAAAAGAGTCTCGCCGTGAGGATCACTCCTTATTATGCCAGCCTTTTAGATCCTTTAAATCCTCTTCAGCCTCTCCGGAGAACGATGATCCCCGTATACAATGAGTTACTGGTCACCCCGGAGGAAAAGTCTGATCCTCTTGGTGAAGAGAATCAGAGCCCGGTACCACAACTGGTACACAGGTATCCTGACAGGGTCCTTTTTCTGACAACCGGGGTTTGCGCTGCCTACTGCCGCTATTGTACGCGGTCTCACGCAGTCTCAAAAAAGGACAAGGTTCACTCCAATCTTGCCATATGGGATGCCGCACTTGATTATATAGTGCAGCATACCGAAATCCGTGATGTACTGTTATCAGGGGGTGACCCGCTTACCATGTCGGACAACAGGATTGAATACCTGCTTTCAAGGTTACGCGACATACCCCATGTGGAGATCATCAGGATCGGAACCAAGGTTCCGGTTGTTTTGCCTCAGCGTATCACCCCGGGTCTGATGAAGATGTTGAGAAAATATCACCCTTTGCTGATGAGTATCCATTTTACACATCCTGATGAAATTACTCCCGAGGTAGCCCTTGCCTGTAACAGGCTCGCCGATGCCGGTATACCCCTGGGGAGTCAGACCGTTTTGCTCAAAGGAATTAACGATAATGTGGATACCTATAAAAATCTGACGCATAAACTGCTTAAAATCAGGGTGAAACCCTATTATCTCTACCAGTGTGATCCTATTCCGGGATCTGCTCATTTCAGGACTCCTGTCTCAAAAGGACTTGAGATCATCAGGGGGCTTCGCGGATTCACATCAGGGTATGCCATACCCCATTTTGTGATCGATGCCCCGGGTGGTGGCGGGAAAATCCCGCTGCTGCCGGACTATGTCGCCGAAAAGAACGAAGAGGGTTATCTGCTCAACAACTATGAAGGGAAACAGTATCTCTACAGAGAACCCATGGACCTGGTATAAATATAGTGGGAAATGCTTATTATCCGACGTATTCAGGATGCTACCGCTCCCTCTGATAATAGTGCCATTGAACAGGTAAAGCTCATCCTTAAAAGCAGGTTTCCAGAGTTAGGGAATAAATATATACCCCATATATCCGAGCAGTTAACAGATCCGTTGAAATACCGGTTCAGGACCACTTTGCTTGTGGCTGAAAACAGGAACGGGACGGTACAGGGATTTTCCCTAATGCTTCATGCATCTGACCTGCGCTTTTGTTTTTTAGATTTCATAGCAACTAAAAAAGATGTTTTGTCGGGAGGAATTGGAAACTCCCTGTACGAAAGATCCAGACAGGAAGCCCTCAGACTTGGTGTCATGGGACTGTTCTTTGAATGTCTTCCCGATGATCCCGCTGCTTGCGGTGATGCTGACAAGATTGAACAGAACATGGCCAGGCTAAAATTTTATGAAAATTTCGGCGCATACCCGCTTATTCATACCAAATATGAAACCCCTATTACAGCTGAGGATCACTGTCCCCCATTCCTTGTGTGTGATTTTCTGGGCCAGCCTCCTGTAAGCAAAGATTCTGCCAGAAAGATCATAAGGGCCATCCTCGAAAGAAAATACGGTGATATCCTTACCGATAATTATTCCAAACAGGTTATTGATTCTGTTCAGGATGATCCGGTTCAGCTCAGGGAACCCAGGTATACTAAAGCCAAAAGATCCATTGGTCGTCAAACAGATATGGATAAGCCTGAGGTGAGAATTTCGTTAGTTATCAATGATAAACACTCTATTCACCATGTACACGACCGAGGATATGTGGAGTCACCGGTCAGGATTTCCACTATACTATCTGAGCTTACTCCCTTCGGTCTTTTTAAGGAGATACAACCGCACACTTTTTCAGAAAAGCATATTCGACAGGTCCACGACGGTAAATATATCCAGTATTTCAAACGCATCTGCAATTCACTTCCTCCGGGAAAATCCATTTATCCCTATATCTTTCCGGTGAGGAACACGCACAGAGCACCTACAGATGATTCGGTACTGGCAGGATACTATTGTATAGATACATTTACCCCTCTGAATAAAAATGCATTTCTTGCTTCCAAAAGAGCTGTGGATTGTGCCATGACCGGTGCAGTAGAATTATTGAACGGTGCCTGGTCTGTCTATGCACTTGTTCGTCCTCCCGGTCACCATGCAGAACGCAAAGTATTCGGGGGATTTTGCTACTTCAATTCTTCAGCCATTGCTTCCAACTTTCTCTCGAAGTATGGCAGGGTTGCCATGCTTGATATTGACTATCATCATGGGAATGGTCAGCAGGATATTTTTTATCACAGAAAGGATGTGCTCACTATATCCATTCACGGACATCCCTCGTTCGCTTACCCCTACTTTGCCGGATTTGCAGAAGAAAAGGGTGAGGGTGAGGGATTGGGTTTCAACGTGAATTATCCACTGAAGGAGAGCATCAGTGGAGATGAGTACAGGGTAGTACTGGGGAAGGCGCTGGAGAGAATCCGACGATTTAATCCTGATTTTCTGGTTGTGCCATTTGGCCTTGATACATCAAGGGGGGACCCCACCGGCACATGGAATCTGACCGGGACCGACTTTACCAAAAACGGTGAAATCATTGGGAGGTGCCGAATACCGACGCTTTTCGTTCAGGAGGGAGGGTATAAAAACAGGGTGCTTGGAGTGAATGCCCGGAAATTTTTCCAGGGATTCCATGCAACAGCCTATTACAATTAAGGAGTTTTACAAATGAAAAAAAATAGAAAAGACCGGATTTTGAATATTGGATTAACCTATGATCTGCGGGATGAATACCTGAAAATGGGATTCAGTGAGGAAGAGACCGCAGAATTCGATCGCGAGGGAACCATTGCAGCCATCGAGTCCACACTTGTGGAACTGGGTTACAGGACCGACCGGATCGGCCATATCTGGAACCTGGTTGACCGGCTTAACAAAGGTGACAGGTGGGATCTTGTATTCAATATTGCTGAAGGATTGTATGGAGCCGGCAGAGAGGCACAGGTACCGGCACTTCTGGATGCCTACCAGATCCCTTATGTATTTTCCGGACCCCTGATACTGGCCCTCACACTGGACAAGGCCCTGACAAAAATTATTGTGAAAGATGCCGGTATTGTCACACCTGCCTACCAGGTAGTGCACAGCCCAAAAGAAATTGCTGAAATCAATCTTCCTTACCCGCTTTTTGCCAAACCTGTTGCAGAAGGTACCGGGAAAGGGATTGATTCCAGATCGGTTATCCGGAGTCCACGACAACTCGTTGACATTTGCACCATGTTGCTTGAAACATACAAACAACCCGTCCTGGTGGAAACATACCTGAGCGGGCGCGAATTTACCGCGGGTATTGTGGGAACAGGTGAAAGGGCCGTGTGTGTTGGTGTCATTGAGATTATCCTGAAGGATAATGCAGAGGAGGGCGTATATTCTTATGTAAATAAAGAGGAGTGCGAGGAGCGTATTATTTATTCTCTTACTGATCATGAAGCTGTGCAATCATGCGCCGAACTGGCCTTGAAAGTATGGAGAACGCTGCGTTGTGAAGATGGAGGACGAGTGGATATTCGATTCGATGACAAGGGCCGGGCTCATTTCCTTGAGGTGAATCCCCTGGCTGGCATGCATCCTGAACACTCTGACCTTCCCATCCTCTCCACACTACATGGAATCGCCTACATTGACCTCATGAAAATGATCATGGACTCAGCAGTTCAGAAAATAAAAAGCCCGATTCGTGAAAAAAGTACTCCTGTGCATCAATAGTATTTCGGATCATCCTACCGAGGATGAACTGGATGTACTGGTGCAGGCAGAGGCAGTTGAAAAAGCGCTTGAAAAGCTTGGCTTCCCGCATCAAAGGATCTTTTGCAGCCTGAACCTGGAAGAGGTCAGGATGATCATTGAAAAAGAATCCCCCCAGTTCGTCTTTAACCTGGTGGAGACTCTGGGAGGAAAAGGCTCGCTGATCCATCTCCTTCCCGCAATGATGGAATCACTCAGGGTTCCCTTCACTGGTTCAGGTAGTTATTCACTGTTGGTGACAACAGACAAACTAAGAACTAAAAAAATCCTTAAAGAGAACGGTGTTCCCACCCCTGACTGGTTCATACCAGGTGATATCCGCAGGCTGGATACGGAAAAACAGTATATCCTTAAACCCAACTGGGAAGATGGTTCCGCCGGGATCACGGACGAATCCATAGTGAACGGGGCATCATTTGATTTTCAGGCATTCTCCGGGGAGAGGAAGTTCAGTGACTATTTCCTGGAAGAGTATATTGATGGAAGGGAATTTAATATCACCCTGTTGGCGGGCCCAAAGGGGCCTGAAGTGATGCCGCCAGCAGAGATGTTGTATGTGGATTACCCGGAGCATAAACCCAGGATCTTGAATTATGCATCCAAATGGGACCCGACCTCCTTTGAGTATGCAAAGACCATCAGGACTTTTGATGTGGAAAAGGGGGACCGGGACATGATTGCTTTGATGAAGACCATTAGCATGAAATGCTGGTCAATTTTTGGAATGTCCGGTTATGCCAGGGTAGATTTCCGGATTGACAAGCATCAGAATCCATTTGTTCTGGAGATGAACGCCAATCCCTGCATCGCCCCCGATGCCGGATTTGTGGCTGCCTGTTTTGCCGGGGGTATCGATTACACATCGATGATTGAACGTATAATGATAGGAATAATACCGGTGTAATGGAATCAATCGCTTTCAGAAAAGAAACAGTAAATACCGATCCGGCCATTGTCGAGTCCATCGTTCGTTCCACAGGATTCTTCCGGGAGGACGAGGTGGCCGTGGCCGTTGAACTGGTGGAAGAGAGGCTCTCGAGGGGAACAGTAAGCGGATATGAGTTTATCTTTGCGGAACTCAATGGCAAAACAGTTGGCTACAGCTGTTTTGGATTGATCCCTTGCACGCTCCATAGTTTTGACCTTTACTGGATCGCAACCCACAAAGATTATATGAACCGTGGGATCGGACGGATGCTGATGCAAGAGACCGAATCGGCCGTCAGGGAGCTGGGGGGAAATGGGATCTATGTGGAGACATCGTCCAAAGAATTGTATACCCCAACCAGGGCCTTCTATGAAAAGAACGGATATCTCCAGAAGGCACAATTTGAGAACTTCTATGATGACGGTGACCATAAGGTCGTCTACGTTAAAAATATTACCCGGGATTAAGGATATCTGCCAATTCCTGTATCCTCTTTCGTCCTGAAATTTTCACTTTCTATCGGTACAATTCCCCTGTACTTCTATTAGACTTTCTCTGGCCTGTTTCCCAACCTAACTTTACACTAAAATAAAGTTTGGAAGTGATGAAAAGAACAGGTTTAATACTCATTGTAATACTCTTTCTGCCGGATCAGGCCATAAAGGCTCAACAGGCCGGTCCATGGACACTGGAAGCGTGCATAGAGTATGCATTGAATCAGAATATACAGGTCCGGAAAAGCGTGTTGACAAACGACAGGTTCCGGGTCAGTGCTGAACAGGCAAAAGCCCAGAGATTACCCTCGGCCAGCGCCTCGGTAAGCCAGACTTTTAACTGGAGCAAAAGCGAGGTTGCAGGGGAAACAGGATTCACCGGAACCAATGGGACCAATTATTCTGTCTCCTCCGGGATCACGATCTACGACGGTCTCAGGATCAACAACTCCATCAAGCAGGCTGACCTGGATCTGGAGGCCGGACAGTATTCACTGGAGACCACAAAAGAGTCCATCAGCCTGAGTATTCTGAATGCCTTTCTGCAGGTGCTCTATGCGGAAGAACAGGTAAAGAATTCAGAGAAACAAATTGAATCAACTCAAGAACAGCTCAGGCTGGCCGGTGAGCGACTGGCCCTGAGAATCATTGCACAATCGGATTACGCCCAGGTCAAATCACAACTTGCAAGTGAAAAGTATACACTGGCCAACTCTGAAAGCCAGCTCTCCATTGCAAAGGTCAACCTGATGCAGTTAATGGAGTTGCCTGTTACTCCGGATTTTAATATTGCAGAGCCCAATCTGGACAAAAACATCAACCAGAACCGGGTTACAGATGTCACATCGGTTTATGAAACCTCTCTTTCCATCAGGCCGCAAATACAGTATGCATCCATCAACAAGGATATAGCGGCTATTGATGAAAAAATCGCCAGGGCCGGCTATTTTCCTACCCTTTCGGCCAATGCCGGAATTGGTTCTACGTTCGAAAGTCAGATGGTCGATCCCTACCTGAATCAGTTAGGTAACGGTGTCAGACCTTACATGGGATTATCGCTTTCCGTACCCATTTACCAGAAGAAACAGGTCAAATCAAGCGTTTCCATTGCAAAGATCGGGTATGAAGATGCCATCCTCAGCGAGACAGATACAAAAAATGAACTGCGGAAAAATATCGAACAGGCCTGTACTGATGTAAACTCGGCCCAGGTTGAGTATGAAGCCAGTCTTGAGCAATACCAGGCCACATTGGAGGCCTCCACGCTGAATGAGGAAAAATTCAATCAGGGACTGATCAACTCAGTGGATTACCTGGTCTCTAAAACAAACCTTATAGTAGCTGAAAGCCAGTTACTTCAATCAAAGTATAAAATGCTTTTCAGTTATAAGATCCTCGATTTCTATTCAGGGATCCCACTATCCTTATAAAACAGTTAATAACAGAAAAACAATGAAAAAGAGAATTTTAATCATTTCAACATTACTTGTAGTGGCCGTAGTCGCCATACTGATTCTTAAACCCTTTCAAAAAAAGGAGTCAGCTGCCACTTTTGAAACGGTAAAGGTCACACGGGGAAATATCACCAATACGGTTACTGCCACGGGAACCATTGAGGCTATTACAACGGTGGAGGTAGGAACCCAGGTTTCAGGGATCCTTGAACATCTCTATGTTGATTTTAATGATAATGTCAAGAGGGGCCAGTTGCTTGCCCAGCTGGACGAAACACCGCTTAGGACACAACTTAATCAAAGCCAGGCACAGGTTGACCAGGCGCAGTCCCAGCTGACCTATAATGAAGCCACGTACCGAAGATTGAAACCCCTGTATGAGAAGGACCTGATTGCCCAATCCGACTACGACCAGGCGCTCTATAACTTTGAAAACTCCAACGCTGCACTGAGCAATGCCAAATCGGCGCTGGACAGGGCTCAGGTAAACCTTGCCTACGCTACAATCACGTCTCCCATTGATGGGGTGGTGCTGAACAGAGCTGTGGAGGAGGGCCAGACAGTGGCAGCAAGCTTTAACACTCCTACCCTTTTCACCATTGTGAATGACCTTACCCAAATGGAGGTACATGCAAGTGTTGATGAAGCCGATATCGGGAAGGTCCGGCTGGGACAGAGAGTTGAATTTACAGTGGATGCCTATTCGGACATGAAATTCGAAGGATCCGTCTCACAGGTTCGACTCCAGCCTGTAACCACTAATAATGTGGTGACTTATGTGGTTATACTGAACGCTCCGAATCCGGATAAAAAACTGATGCCGGGAATGACCGCAAGTGCAACCATCTACGTGGAAGAGAAAACAAATACACTTATCCTCTCCGGGAAAGGTGTCAGGTTTACCCCCGATACCGAGTATATGAAGAGTATGTTTGCACAAATGCAAATAAGCGGGAATATGCCGGCGATGCCGTCAGACCCTCCTGCAGGAGTGCAAACTTCGCAAGCTTCAGGCAGCGTGCCATCCAATATGCCATCCGGTGGAACCCAGATGGGATCGGCTTCCGCTGGAATGGGTTTCCCGGGAATGAACAACGATCCCAAAACCAAAACAGTCTGGGTGAAGGATGAAAAGATGTCCATGCGTCCCAACATGATCAAGATAGGAATTGACAATGGAACGAACGTTGAAGTCCTCTCCGGATTGCAAGAAGGCGACGAAGTGATTATTTCAATGGATTCACCTTCTATTGATGCCGCTGCCAGCAGTTCAGATAACGGTCGTCCCCGCGGACCATTCCCATTTGGAGGGTAAGGGCATAAAAACAGAGCGTAATGAAAAACACTATCATTGAAATAAAAAGTCTTCGGAAAGATTATCATGTGGGGGAGGTTACCGTACGCGCCCTGCGTGGTGTGGATTTGAAAATCGAGAATGGCGAATTTGTTGCCATCATGGGGGCCAGCGGATCAGGAAAATCAACCATGTTAAACATACTTGGCTGCCTTGATAAACCCAGTTCAGGAGTATATTTTCTGGATAGCGTGGATATCAACTCATTAAACAAGGATGCCCTGGCTAAACTCCGCAATAAAAAACTCGGCTTTGTATTCCAGGCATACAACCTACTGGCCAGGACAACCGCCCTTGAAAATGTGGAATTACCCCTTTTCTATAATGGTAAGATAAGTACCAGGGAGCGCAAGGAGAGAGCTCTAACAGCACTGGAGGCCGTTGGGCTTGCAGACCGCATGCATCACATGCCCAATCAACTATCCGGCGGTCAGCAACAGCGGGTTGCCATTGCCCGGTCGCTGGTTAATGACCCGGTGCTTATTCTGGCCGATGAGCCCACGGGGAACCTGGATACACGCACATCCTTCGAGATCATGGAACTTTTCCAGAATCTGAACGAGCAGGGCCGGACTATTGTCTATGTGACCCATGAACCTGATATTGCCCGGTTTGCTATGCGCAATGTAATATTTCGTGACGGCAGGATCCAGCGCGAAAATATGGTAAAGGAGAGATTGTCGGCCCGGGAAATGATCAAAAATCTGCCGGTAGAGATCATAGAAGAAGATGAATTTTAATTGAACAGATCATGAATTACTCCAATTTATTCAGAATAGCTGTAAGGGCACTGGTAAGAAACAAGCTGCGGGCCATACTGACCATGCTTGGAATCATTATTGGCGTTGCATCGGTCATCGCCATGCTTGCCATTGGTGAGGGTTCAAAAGCCAAAATGCGTGAACAGATGTCCAGCATGGGTACCAATATGGTGATGGTGATGCCCAACTTTCAGAGAAGGGGTGGCGTCAGCATGGGTGCCTCAAGTTCCATGGTACTGAAGTACTCAGATGTTCTTGCCCTTAGAAACGAAGCCACTGCTCTGTCAGCGGTCTCTCCTGAAGTGAGGGCCAGCGGTCAGGTCATTTACAGTAATCAGAATACCCAGACAACCGTCTACGGTGTAAGTGAAGAGTACCTGTCCATCAGAAAGCTCGAAATAGAGAACGGCAGAGTCTTCAACCCGACCGAAGTGAAAAGCATGGCCAAGGTCTGCATCCTTGGCCAAACGGTTGTAGAAAACCTGTTTGGAGCCGGCGCCGACCCTGTCGGGCTCAATATCCGTATCAAAAACCTGCCCTTTACGGTCATCGGTGTTCTGAAAGATAAAGGAGAGAGTGGCATGGGCCAGGATCAGGATGACCTCATTCTTGCACCTTATACCACCGTTCAGCGCCGCCTTGCAGCAATTGATTACATCAACGGGATCTACGCATCTGCTGTAACCGAGGAAAAAAGTGCCAAAGCCATTGCCGAAGTTGAAGAGATACTCCGCAGGGCTCATAAACTGAAAGATTCCCAGGAGAACGATTTTAGGGTGATGTCCCAGTCAGAACTGATTACAACGGTCTCCTCCATTACGGATATGATGACCATCTTACTGGGAGCCATTGCAGGTATTTCCCTGCTTGTGGGAGGGATCGGGATCATGAATATTATGTTTGTTTCGGTCACCGAGCGCACCAGGGAGATCGGGCTTCGGATGTCGATTGGTGGCCGCGGAAAGGATATCCTGAAGCAGTTCCTGGTGGAATCGATCCTGTTGAGTATCCTGGGAGGAGCCCTGGGCGTCATATTTGGTTACCTGATTGCAAAGGGCGCCGGTTCCTTGTTGAACATTTCGCCCATTGTCCAGGTTCAAACAGTCATCCTGGCATTTTCGGTCTGTTTTGTGATCGGTGTATTCTTTGGCTGGTATCCTGCCCGAAAAGCAGCCAATTTAAATCCGATTGATGCACTGAGATATGAATAATCCAACTGGATCAGTTAAATTTGATTCATCGTTATGAAGCCTCGCTTATTTGAAATCAGTAGATTAAAAGTCCTCTTGCACCTTTTAGCGTGGATCATCCTTTTTGGCCTGCCCCTCTATTTCAATAAGCGATGGCAAGTGGGTAATGATTTCATATGGCTTTACTATATCAATATTGGCATAGCCGGTATTATTTTTTACATTAACTACCTCCTGTTGCTCCCAAAATTATTCTTCAGCAACAGAAGATACCTCTATTTCATTGCAGCGCTTTTTACCCTGCTGGCATTTTACTTCGTTTCTGATAAATCCAACGAACTGGTATTCAGATATATATCCAGCAGACAAAATACGGAGGAAATAAGCAGGCCTGATACCCGGGAAATGAGAAGGCCGGACTCTGAAGAGATGAGAAGACCGCCCGATGACAGTGGAAGAACCGGCCCCCCAGTAAGAGGAAGATTCAATGGACCTCCCCCCTTCAGGCAGATGCATGCATTCAACTACACCTTTACCTCATTGTTTATGCTCTTTTTCTCCATGGGACTGAGGATCCTTGAACGCCAATCCCGGATCGAAAAGCTTCAGAAAGAGATGGAAAAAGAAAAGCTGAATTCTGAACTGGCATTCCTGAAGAACCAGGTGAGCCCACATTTTTTCTTCAATACCCTGAATAATATATATGCACTCATTGGGATCAATGCTGATGATTCTCAGAAAGCGGTATTAAAGCTCTCAAAATTAATGAGATACCTGTTATATGAATCGGAAAAGGGTGATACAAAACTGAGCCACGAGATCGATTTTATGTATAACTATATCGATCTGATGAAACTCAGAATGAATGAAAAAATTGACCTCTCCGTTTCATTGCCTGAGAACTATGATGATATTATTTTCCCACCGCTCCTCTTCATCCCTTTTATCGAAAACGCATTTAAGCATGGGGTGAGTTACCGTAAAAAGTCATTTATCAGGATAGAGATGACCATTGATGACCATGTTATCACATTACATTGCACAAACAGCCTTGTACATAATGGTGAAGAGAAAGAAAATAAAGAGCCCGGGATAGGATTGGAGAATGTTACAAAGAGACTGAAGCTTTTGTTTCCCGACAGACATGAATTACGTATAGCTCAATCTGAGAATGAATATGAGGTATTCTTAAAGATTACCACTTCATCATGATCACCTCCATTGCCATCGATGATGAACCATTGGCGCTGCAGCTGGTCTGCGGCTATATTGAGAAAACGCCGGCATTAAGTCTTGCTGGCAGCTTCGATAATCCGCTCGATGCAACAGAGTTTCTTTCAAAAAATGAGGTTGACCTGATCTTTGTTGATATTCAGATGCCCGATCTTTCAGGTATCGAGTTTACCAGGTTGCTGGAAAAAGGGCCAAAGATTATTTTCACCACAGCCTTTGAGCAATATGCGCTGGAAGGTTATAAGCTGGAAATCGTGGACTATCTGCTGAAGCCATTTAGTTACGAAGAGTTTTTATCTGCGGTTCAAAAAGCACAAAAATTGATCGGACTTGAACAGCGGGATCAGAACAAAGTAGAGGTGAAAAATGAGTTCTTATTCCTGAAATCTGAATACAAGATTAAACGAATCAACTTTAATGATATCCAATACATCGAAGGAATGAAGGATTACGTTAAGGTTTTTACTTCAAGCGACTCAAAACCAGTGCTTTCACTCACTTCCCTGAAGATTTTGGAAACCAAGCTTCCAGCCGGCAAATTTATGCGTGTTCACCGGTCCTTTATTGTAAACCTTGAAAAGATTAACACCATAGAGAGAAGCAGGATCGTATTCGGTACAGTTTATATTCCGGTAAGCGATCAATATAAAGAGAAGTTCCAGAAGTTCCTTGATATCAATTTCATATAATCAACATAATCACAGAGATGAAACAAGTAAATAAACTAATCAAACTGTTCCTGACTGGAATTGTATTGAGTCTGACTATCAGCTTAATGGCTCAAAATGCACCCCAGCTTACCAAATCCAATATCAAACAGGTCATTTCTGCCATGACGCTTGAAGAGAAGGCGAATCTGGTAGTCGGGACCGGCATGAACTTTCAAATGCCGGCACCGAGCAGTGGAGACAGACCGGATAGTACCCGCAGGCAGGATCGTCCCGGTGGGCCCCCAAATACTGCAGGTGGTCCTGTCGTCGGAAGTACTGAGGTCCTTGTGAACGGGGCTGCAGGAACAACTTTTGGGATCCCCAGGCTGGGGATTACCCGTGCAGTGGTTGCGGACGGACCAGCTGGTCTGAGGATCAGTCCCACCCGTCCGGATGACGACAATACCTATTATTGCACAGCTTTCCCTGTGGGAACGCTGCTGGCATCAACGTGGAATACAGAATTGGTGAACCAGGTTGGACAGAGCATGGGGAATGAGATGCTCGCTTACGGAATAGATGTGATCCTGGGCCCGGGTATGAACATTCAACGCAATCCCCTTTGCGGAAGAAACTTTGAATATTATTCAGAGGACCCTTATGTAACAGGAAAAATGGCAGCAGCCATGGTCAATGGAGTTCAGTCCAGGGGCGTTGGTACTTCCATCAAACACTTCGTGGCAAACAATGCGGAGACGAACCGTAATTCACTGAATGTGATCGTAAGTGAACGGGCTTTAAGGGAGATTTATCTTGAAGGACCCAGGATTGCAGTACAGGAAGCACAGCCATGGACCGTCATGTCGTCCTATAACAAGATCGGTGGAACCTTTACTTCCGAAAGTCATGATCTGCTCACCAATATCCTCAGAAATGATTGGGGATTCAAAGGGTTTGTGATGACAGACTGGATGGGTGGAAGTAATCCGGGTGCCCAGATGAAAGCGGGGAATGACCTGCTTATGCCCGGTAATCCCTCACAAACAGAAGCCATTATCAATGCTGTCAAGTCAGGAGAACTGGATGAAAAAGTACTGGACCAGAATGTGGGAAGGATCCTGAATATCATTGTGAAAGGTCCCCGGTTTAAGGGTCAGCAATTCACCAATAATCCGGATTTGAAGGCTCATGCACTGGTGACACGTCAGAGTGCTACTGAAGGCATGGTACTCCTGAAAAATGATAGTGCTGCGTTGCCTCTTTCTGAAGAAGCTAAAAAACTGGCAGTATTCGGCAATACTTCCTACGACATTATTGTGGGGGGTACCGGCAGTGGTGATGTCAATGAAGCCTACAGTGTTTCACTTGTGGAAGGACTTCAGAATGCAGGATATTCAATTAACGAAAATCTCCAGACCACCTACGATGCTTATGTAGCTGCCGTAAAAGAAGGACGTCCCAGGCGAAGAGGATTTATGTTTGGCGGAGGGGCACCGATTCCTGAGTTTGCCGTTAACGAAAGCCTGGCATCAAGTATGGCTGAGGTATCTGATGCAGCACTCATCACCATTGGCCGGAACTCGGGTGAAGGACGTGACCGTACCAGTGACGAAGGGGACTTTCAACTGTCAGCGTCCGAAAAAGAGCTGATCAATAACGTTTCGGCCGCATTCCATGCCAAAGGTAAAAGAACCATTGTGATCCTGAATGTGGGTGGAGTGGTGGAAACTGCCAGCTGGAAATCTATGCCCGATGCCATATTACTGGCATGGCAGGGTGGACAGGAGACTGGTAACTCCATAGCCGATCTCATCAGCGGCAAAGCCAATCCTTCCGGTAAACTGGCCGTCACTTTTCCCCAGAAGTATGCGGACGTGCCCTCAGCTGCAACATTCCCCGGAAAGGAACTTCCTTCAGAAGCCCCGGCGGACGGTAGCAGACGCGGGTTCATGCGAGGTGCACCTGCAGAGGACGTTTATACAGATGGCATCTATGTGGGCTACAGGTATTATGAGTCCTTTGGTGTGAAACCCTCCTATGAATTTGGCTATGGTCTTTCATACACCACTTTTGATTACAGCAACCTGGAACTCAGCGCTGCCAAATTCAAAAACAAGATGACCGTCACCGTTTATGTTAAGAACACAGGCGAAGTTGCAGGGAAGGAAGTGGTAGAATTGTATCTAAGCGCCCCTGCAAAGAAACTGGATAAACCATCAGAGGAGCTGAAAGGTTTTGCCAAGACCCGCTTTCTTCAACCCGGCGAGTCTCAAACACTCACCTTTGAACTGGATAACAGAAGCCTGGCTTCGTTTGATCCGACCGCTTCAGCGTGGATTGCCGATGCAGGTACCTATTCAGTGAAAATAGGAGCCTCCTCAAAAGATATCAGGCAGACCGGGACATTTGAACTGGCCAGGGACCTGACCGTGAAAAAAGAGTCCAGGTCTCTTATTCCAGACAGGAGTATAGATGAAATAAAGCCATAACAGATATAGACTGAAGTTAGGAACCGGTTTACCGGTTGTATAGCATTCATTATTTTCAGAATAGTTCGTTGCTAATCAATAGATTATCTCGGACTATTCTTTTTTTTAAGCTGTTTGCATAATAAAAAAAGTAGGGTAAAAGAATCCTCATACGGTATCAGTGTAAAAGCAATTATTTTTCAACCGTAAAATCAGGATTATGAAACGACAGATTAAGTATGTGGTAATAGGTATTGCAGCCATGTTGATCACAAATAGTATCGTAATGGCCCAGAACCAGGAGCAGCTGAAAACTCAAACCCAGGAACAGCTGAAAACTCAAACCCAGGAGCAGCTTAAAACTCAGACCCAGGAGCAGCTTAGGGTCCAGGAACAAAGGCAGGCCATGGTACAGGAGTTTAAGTCAACCCTGACCGAAGAACAGAAAGCCATACTCCAGAATCAGGA